>Ga0222426_100147_pt1 | contig 101043 bp, 94 predicted proteins | sample 2B50Ametagenome_FD_180087 | JGI IMG/M metagenome (GOLD analysis project Ga0222426, IMG submission 180087) | Enriched microbial communities from leaf-cutter ant dump, University of Wisconsin, Madison, United States - 2B50A (version 2) | ecosystem: Environmental > Terrestrial > Nest > Insects nest...
ACCGATTCGGCATGGCCGGTATCGCCGTCGCTCACCCGGTCGTAATGCGCCGTCTCGGCACGGCCACCGGCATAGCCGGAAACGACCTTGCGCACGCCGTCGACCCGTTCGAACACCGCCTCGATGCCCCAGAAGCAGCCGCCGGCGAATACCGCCACCTCGGTGCCGCGGGTGTCGGCTTTCGGCGCATCCAGCGTGGGAGCCGGCAGTACGCCGGTGTTGGCGGAAACCGGTTGGCAGGCGCTGGCAGCAAGCATCAGCAGGGCAGCCAGCGACAGGGCTTGCAACATGTGGCGGCGAATCATGGGACACCTCGCGGGGACGGGCGGTGGAGCCGGTGCCGGATGGCACCCATCGCCGTCATTCCCGCGCAAGCGGGAATGACGATCGGGAGGCTGGCCGGCTTTCGCCAGCGCCATCAGGTCCGGTACCCGTGTTTCGCTCGTCGCGTGGTTGCGGTTACCCGCGTCGCCGCAGGCAGGTCAGGCTTCGGGATCGGCCAGCACGTGGATCTCCGCGTCACCCAGGCGTACCCACTGGCCCGCGCGGATCTTGCAGGTCTTGCGCAGTTCCACCCGGCTGTCGACGGTCACCGCACCGCTGGCAACCAGGTGTTTGCCGGCGCCGCCGCTGTCGCACAGGCCGACCAGCTTCAGCAGCAGGTTCAGCTCGACGTAGTCGCCTTCCAGTTCGAATTCGATGGTCTGCATGGGCTTTCGGGTCAGTGTGCGGTGTCGGGCAGGGAGAGGAAGGCGAACCAGGGCTTGTCCTGGTCGACGGCGAAAGTGGCGGCGTCGTCGAGCACGCCCAGCAGCACATCGTAGTCGGCGGGCGCGGATTGGCGCAGGTCGTCGACGTGGTCGAACAGCAGCACGTGGCCCCAGCCCGGCAGCCAGCCCAGGTCGCGCAGGCAGTCGGCCAGCGCGTCCCAGTTGTGGCCGAAGTCATCGGGCAGGCGCAGCGACACCGCCAGCCGGCGCAGCAGTTCCGGCTTGTCGGCGCAGCCGGCCAGATCGGTGCGGCAGACCGCCAGTTCGTCGCGCGCGGCGCGTTTGGCGATCCGCGCCAGATCGTCGCTGCCAACGAAATACACGCCGCCGAGCAGCGGACGGGTCAGGTCCAGCTCGAACTCGCGCGCACTCACCGGTTCACCTCGAAGCGGCGGAAGCTGCGGTAGTGGTCGGCGGTGTAGTACCAGACCTCGGGCGGCGTGCCGCCGGTGATGATGCGCCGCGCACCGCGGGTGCGCGCACCCGGTGTCTCCACCGTGTACTCGTGGTAGTAGCCGCGCGGCTGCTTCGGCAGCAGGCCCTCGTAATTGCCGAACACCGTGCCGTCCTGGCTGTGCTCGAACGGGCCGCCACGACTGATCCGCCCCACCATGTCACGCGCCTCGGCGGGCAGGAAACCAGGCAGCCCGGAACGATCTCCGGCAGGCGCCGATGCGGCGGCATCCGCCGGTGCGGCAACGGGAGCATCGGAGGCCGGCAACGGCCCGTGCTTCTGCCACAGCGCAGCGGCGAGCACGATGATGGCCAGCAGGATCAGTGGCTTGAGTTGGCGCATGGCCGCTTGTGGTCGAAGGTGATGGCGCGGAGCTTAGCACTGGCGACCCGACCGTTCTGGTGATGACACCTTCCGGCGCAGGGCGGGCACTGCCCGCGGCTTTTCGCGGCGATGAAGAGCCGTGGGCGATGCTTGCCCTAGGCGGGATGGTCCACCCGCGATTGGAGAGCCATCGCGGCTGCGGGGTTGCGGTGTTTGGCGGCGCTGATGAAGAAGATGAAGACGTCGCGCGGGGCTTGCGGTGGTTGCGGCGTGGTGATGTGGGGCAGGGCGGGGATGTCGTGGCCGGCGGCCCAGTGGCGGGCGTGGTCGGCCCACTGGTCGAGCGCCTGCGCGGTGTAGCCGGAGGGGATCTCGTCGGCGCTGCGCATCAGGCGGGCGTAGATGAAATCGCCGGTGGGGTCGGCCAGCGACGGGTGTTCGGGCGAGTCGGTGAAGACGGTGGGGATGCGGTGGCTGCGGGCCAGTGCCACGTACGGTTCGCTGCGGAATGACGGGTGGCGCACCTCCAGCACGTGGCGCAGGGGCTGGCCGTCGAGGTCGGCAGGCAACTGATCCAGGAAGGCGGCGAGGTCGTCGGCGTCGAAGCGGCGTGAGGGCGGCAGTTGCCACAGGATCGGCCCCAGCCGGTCGCCCAGTTCGGCCAGTCCGCCGCGGATGAAGCCATCGATGCCCTTGCCGGTTTCGGCCAGCCGGCGGCCTTCGGTGATGTAGCGCGGGGCCTTCAGCGAGAACGTGAAATCTTCCGGCGTCTGCGCGGCCCAGCTGGCGTAGGTCGATGGCGCCTGCGCGCGGTACCAGGTGCTGTTGATCTCGATCGCGCGAAGTTGGCGGCTGGCGTATTCCAGTTCGCGCCGCTGCACCAGTTTTGCCGGGTAGAAATTGTCGCGCCAAGGTGCGTGGTTCCAGCCGCCGATGCCGACGCGGATGCGCGTTGTTTCGGCGGGTGCGGGCGTGAACAGGTCGGACATGGCGGGCTTCCGCGATCGTTGGAGTGCGCATGATGACCGATGTTGGCCGTGGCCTCGTCGACCCGCCGTGCCGTGACTTCCAGCGCTGGCCTTGCGCGGGATTTGCCGCGATAGTTGTCCGATTGCCAACCGCGGAGCTTCCGATGTCCCAGCGACCCTTGTCCCTGCGCCTTGCGCTGTGTTGCGCGCTGCTTTCCTCCACTGCCGCGATGGCGGTTCCGGCGGCCGATCCGCAGTCGCCGCCGCCGGTGTCCACCGGCGACTCGGCCCGTCCGGCGCTGCCGGAGCAGTTGCAGGATTTCGGCGCCTACGTCGACAGCGCGCGCAAGACCTTCGACGTGCCGGGCATCGCGGTGGCCATCGTCAAGGACGGCAAGGTGGTGATGGAGCAGGGCTTCGGCCTGCGCGAGATCGGCAAGAGCGAGCCGGTGGATGCGAAGACGCTGTTCGCGATCGCCTCCAACACCAAGGCCTTCACCGCCGCCGCGCTGCAGCAGCTGGCGGACGAGGGCAAGCTGAAGATGGATGACCGCGTGGTCGATCATCTGCCCTGGTTCCGCATGTCCGACGCCTACGTCACCAATGACATGCGCATCCGTGACCTGCTGGCCCACCGCAGCGGCCTCAGCCTCGGCGCGGGCGACCTGTTGTACTGGCCGCCGACTTCGTACAGCACGAAGGAAGTGGTGCAGCGGCTGGCCAACGTGCCGATCAAGAACGGCTTCCGCAGCGGCTATGCCTACGACAACATCCTGTTTGCGGTGGCGACCCTGGTGATCGAGGAAGCTTCCGGCCAGAGCTATGCCGACTACCTGCGCCAGCATCTGTTCGCGCCGGTCGGCATGGACGATTCGCTGGTCGACATGACCTCGCTGAAGCCGGGCATGGACGTGGCCACGGGCCATGCCAAGGCCGACTTCAAGGATCTGGAGCCGGTGCCGCCGATGGCCTGGCTCAATGATCCGGGTGCCGGCGGCATCTATTCCAGCGTGCACGACATGGCCAAGTGGATGAACGTGCAGCTGGCCGGTGGCGTGCTGCCGGGCCAGGGCACGGATGGCGAGCCGAAGCGGTTGTTCTCCGAAAAGGCCCATCGCGAGATGTGGAGCATGCTGACCCCGATCGGCATCGGCAAGCCGTCGATCCCGGAGCTGGCGCCGCTGACGCCGAACTTCTCCGGCTACGGCGAAAGCTGGTTCCTGTCCGACTATCGCGGCCAGAAGCTGGTCTGGCACACCGGCGGCTGGCCGGGCATGGTCTCGCGGGTGACCCTGGTGCCGGGCGAGAACCTGGGCGTGGTGGTGCTGACCAATGCCGAATCCGGTGCTGCCTTCAATGCGGTGACCTACCGCGTGCTTGACGCCTATCTGAACCCGGACAAGAAGACCGACTGGGTGGCGGCCTACGACAAGTCGGTGCAGAAGGGCCAGGCCAACGCCGACGACAGCATGGCCAAGCACGAGGCGGCCCGCGACAAGAGCAGCAAGCCGTCGCTGCCGCTGGCGAAGTACGCCGGCACCTATCGCGACCCCTGGTACGGCGACGTCATCGTCAGCCAGGAAGGCGGCAAGCTGCGCCTGCGCTTCAGCAAGACCGCGCAGCTGGTCGGCACGATGACGCCCTGGCAGCACGACAGTTTCGTGGTGCGCTGGGACGACCGCACCCTGAACGCCGATGCCTTCGTCAACTTCCAGCTGGACGTGGACGGCCACATCACCGAGGCGCGGATGGAGCCGATCTCGCCGCTGACCGATTTCAGCTTCGACTTCCAGGATCTGCGCCTGGCCCCGCTGCCCGCGGACAAGCCGTAAACCGGATGGCAAAACCCTGCGGGAGCCGACGGCTCCCGCTTTTTTTTCCAGGAGATGCGACATGCGTGAATGGCGAAGCGTGGCGGCGTTGGCGTTGGCCGGTGCCCTGTGCAGTGGAGCGGCGCTGGCCGATGCCGCCAGGCCCGAGGTGGCTCCGGCGCGATTCCAGATCGAGCGGGCCGATGGTGACGGCGTGCCGTTGTCCGGTCGCCTGCTGTTGTTCGCGGTGGATGCGAAGTCGGCAACGGCGGCGGCACCTGACGGCAAGGTCGAGCACCTCGACGCCAGCCCGTTCGGCAACGTGCAGACGGCGGTGGCGGCACGGGAGGTGACGCACTGGCTGCCGGGCAAGGGCGTGGAGCTGAACGCCGATGACCAGGCCTTTCCCTCGGCCTGGTCGCAACTGCCGGCCGGTGACTATCTGGTGCAGGCCTTGCTCGACGGCAACCACGACTACAACTACACCGGCCGCGGTCCCGGCGATCTGGTCAGCGAGGTGGTGCCAGTGCATCTGCCGGCAACCACGGCGCCGGTCCTGAAGCTGACCCGGACGCTGCCCGCCAGCGAGCCGTGGACCTTGTCACCACGCGCACCGGAGGCGATGCGCCAGGCCTTGCCCGAGGCACGCAAGCACACCGAATCGCTGGATTTCGTCAGCCCCGCGCTGAGCGCCTTCTGGGGGCGCCCGATCCACATGCGCGGCTGGGTGGTGCTGCCGCCGGGTTACGACGCCAAGGGTTCGCAGCGGTATCCGGTGGTCTACACCACGCACGGTTTCGGCGGCAATCTGCAGCGCTACACCAGCAGCGTGATCAGTACCTGGTCGGACATGGCGGCCGGCCGCACGCCGCCGATGATCTGGGTGTTCCTGGACGAGTCCAGCGCCACCGGCACCCACGAGTTTGCCGACTCGGTGAACAACGGGCCGTGGGGGCAGGCGCTCACCACCGAGCTGATCCCGCATCTGGAATCGACCTACCGCATGGACGGCAAGGCCAACGGGCGTTTCCTCACCGGCCACTCCTCCGGTGGCTGGGCCACCTTGTGGCTGCAGACGCGCTACCCGGCGGTGTTCGGCGGCACCTGGTCGACCGCGCCGGATTCCAGCGACTTCCATGACTTCACCGGCGTGGACCTGTATGCGCCCGATGCCAACGTCTACCACCGCGCGGATGGCTCGGCCTATCCGCTGGTGCGTGACAAGGGCAAGGTGCTGGCCAGCTTCGAGGCGTTCGCGCGGCTGGAAGCGGTGCTGGGCGAGTACGGCGGCCAGATGGGCTCGTTCGACTGGGTGTTCTCGCCGCGCGGCGCGGATGGCCGGCCGGTGCCGATGTTCGACCGCGCCACCGGCAAGGTCGACCCGGCGGTGGTGCAGTACTGGCGCGACCACTACGACATCGCCCATCGGGTACAGGCCAACTGGCCGCAGCTGAAGGGTGATCTCGACGGCAAGGTGCATTTGATCGTGGGTACCGCCGACACCTTCTATCTCGACGGTGCCGCGCATCGGCTGAAGGCCGTGATGGACGGTCTGGGCGCGAAATCCGATTTCCGCTTCCTGCCGGATCGCACCCACTTCGACCTGCTCGCCGAAGGCGACGACCGCATGGCGCTGATGCGCCAGTTCGCCTGGGAGATGTACGCCGTGGCGCGGCCGCAGTCGACGTTGAAGCCGGCGCCGTAGGGCGGGCACTGCCCGCGGCTTTTCGCTGGCCTGTGCGAAGAGCATCGCCCGCGAGCGGGCTCCTGCGGGAAGGCTTGGGTCTGGTGGGGGTGGTTTGGTTGGCGGGCTTGCTTGCGGTTCTTTGCTGGCCTGTGCGAAAAGCATCGCCCGCGAGCGGGCTCCTACAGGGCGGGGCTTGGGTCTTGCTTGCGGTTCTTTGTTGATTCGCGCGAAGAGCATCGCCCGCGAGCGGGCTCCTGCGGGAATGTTTCGCCTCCTGCAGGAGCCCGCTTGCGGGCGATGCTTCTCAATCGGCCGGTGGCAAGGTGTGCATCACCACGCTGCGGGGGCTGGACAGGGGCAGGTGGGCGGCGCGCAGGCGGTCGATCAGCTGGAACAGCAGGTCGCTCTTCACGCCGCTGGCCACGCGCGGGCTGTTGACGTAGGCGGTGCAGCTGAAATACATCGCGTTGGCGTCCAGGTTGTCCAGTTGCACGGCGGGTGCCGGCAACTCCAGCGTGGCGGGATGTTCGCGCAGCACGTCCAGCACCAGCTCGCGCACCTTGCCGGCGTCGGTGTCCAGCGGCATCGGCAGCTTGATCAGCACGCGGCCCTGCGCGTTGGCCAGGGTCACGTTGCGCACGTTCTGGGTGATCAGCTGCGAATTGGGCACGATCACGGTGGAGCGGTCGCCCATCTGGATTTCGGTGGCGCGCACGTTGATGCGGCGGATGTCGCCCTCGACGTCGCCGGCCAGGCTGACCCAGTCGCCGGCCTTGACCGGGCGCTCGACCAGCAGGATCACCCCGGAGATGAAGTTCTGCACGATCGCCTGCAGGCCGAAGCCGATGCCGACCGACAGCGCGCTGAGGATCCAGGTGATGCTTTTCAGATCCACGTGCAGGGTGGACAGGGTCAGCGCCAGCACGATGGCACCGCCGATGTAGCCGGTCAGCGTGGTCAGCGAATCCTGCATGCCCGGCTGCATCGAGGATTTCGGCAGCAGCTCGTCGTGCAGCCAGCGCTTGAGCACGCGCACTGCGGCCATGCCCAGCACCACGATCAGGGCGGCGCTGGCGAGGCTGCGCAGGTTGAGCGTGAAACTGCCCACCGACAGGTTGACGAAGGCCTGGCGCGCGCCGGTCAGCAGGTCGGCCGGTCCGGTGCCGAACGGACGCAGCATCAACGCCAGCGCCAGCAGGGCCAGCAGCAGGCGGATCAGGCCGTTGAGCACCACGCTGGTCTGTTCCAGCGTCACCGGCTTCAGGTCGAACGTGGCCAGCAGGCGCTGGCCGCTGCGTCCGCCGGGCGACAGCAAGGTGTCGACCAGGTCGGTCAACAGATGCCCGAGCAGATGGACGGTGGCCAGGATCACGCTGACCCACAGCATCTGCGCGGCGATGAAGAAGGCCAGCGAGATGAAGCCGGTGCCCACCGCCAGCCAGGCCAGCAGCACGCCGATGATCGTCGCGCCCAGCAACACGCCCAGCCATACCGGGCGAGGCTCCGGCTCCTCGCCCGACTCGGCGGCGATCCGCCGGCTGCGCTGCACGCGCAGCAGGGCCAGGCCGAACAGCCCGCTGATCACCAGCGCCATCAATCCGCGTGCGGATACGGTGGCGGCAAGACTGGTGCCGATGGTGCGGCTGATCCGTTCAAGCAGGCCGAACACCAGCGTGGCCAGGCCCAGCCACCAGGGGAACGGGCGCAGGCTGCGTGCGCTGAGATCGGACAGGGCAGGCAGGCGCCACGACGGTCGCGACACCGCCAGCAGGCCGCGGCCGAGGCCGGTGATGTAGGCCGCCAGGCAGATCAGGCTGACGGCGGAGCCGAGCAGGGTGTCCAGATCCTTGTCGAGGATGCCGTTCCAGTTGATGCCTGCGTGCACCAGCCTGGCCGCCAGCCCGGTGGTCAGCACCGCCGCCAGCGCCACGGCGGCGGCCATCGCGCTGCGCCGCAGGTGGCCGTCGGGCACGTGGCGGCAGGTGAGCACGAACAGCAGGCGTTCCAGCAGCCAGCGCCCGCCGACCAGCAACAGCACGGCCAGCCCCAGGCACAGCAGCAACGGCGTGCGGTTGGCTGGCTGCCAGGCCTTGTTGAACGCGTTGCCGTAGCGTGACAGCAGGCGCTCGAAGCGGACCAGGTCGTCGGGCAGCGTGCGCGCGGGGTCTACCCAGTACGCGCGGCTGAACGGTGATGGCGTGCGCGAGGCCAGGCTGGCCTGGAATTGGTCGTTGCGCATGCCGCTGATCTGCGCTGCCAGTTGCAGCGCGTTCTGGCCCAGCAATTGCGCCTGTTTGTTCTGTGCATCCAGCGCCGCTTGCAGGCGGCCCAGGCGGCGACGCTCGCTGGCCACCTCGGGCGCTTCCGCCACGGCACCGGCCGCCGGTGCCGGCCCCAGCACGTCGAGCTGGTCCTGCAGGGCGCTGATCCTTGGCGCGAGGTCGGCGGCCAGCTGGCGCGCCTGGTCCTGCACGCCCAGCGCGCTGCTGCGCAGGCCGGCGAGCTGGCCGGGATCCTTGTCCTTCAGGGCCAGCCGCAGCGCGTCGAGCTGGCTGGCCAGCTGGTCGAGCGCTTGCGCCGGCGAGGCATCCGGCGCCGTCTGGGCGCAGGCCATCGAGCTGGCCACGGCCAGCCACAGGATCAGTGCGTAACGAAGAAGTCGGTGCATGGCCGCCATCATCGGAAAGCGCATGTGCACGGTCAATCACGATGCGCATGCCGCCCATCGGGTCTTGCCAAACCGGGCGCGGGCCATCAATTTCACCGCTTCCTGGATTGCCGGTTCCGCCATGATCTTCCGCTGGTTCGAATCCCTGATCGACGCCTTCAAGGAGCCGGTCGACCGCATGCCGCCGGCCACGGTCGGTCGCTTCTACGCGTTCTATCTGCGCCAGGCCTGGCCGGTGTTCGTCGCCACCGTGGTGGTGGGCTTCGTGTTCGCGCTGATCGAGGTGTCGCTGTTCGGCTTCGTCGGCAGCATGGTGGACATGGCCAGCGGGATGCCGGCTGCGGACTTCTTCCACCAGCATGGCCACGAACTGTTGTGGATGGCCTGCGTGGCGGTGCTGTTGCGCCCGGTCTTCAGCTTCCTGCATGACCTGCTGGTGAACCAGGCGATCGTGCCCAGCCTGACCAACCGCATCCGCTGGCAGCACCATCGCTACGTGATGCGCCAGAGCCTGGCTTTTTTCCAGAACGATTTCGCCGGCCGCATCGCCAACCGCATCATGCAGACCGGCAGCGCGCTGCGCGCCTCGGCGGTGCAGATGATCGAGGCGATCTGGTACGTGCTGGTCTACACCGGCAGCGCGGTGGTGCTGTTCGCCAAGGCCGATGTCTGGCTGGCGCTGCCGCTGGTGGTGTGGGTGTTCGCCTATGTCGGCCTGCTGTGGATCTTCATTCCGCGGGTGCGGCAGCGCTCGTGGAAGGCTTCGGAGGCGCGCTCGAAGCTGATGGGGCGCATCGTCGACGGCTACAGCAACGTGCTGACCCTGAAGCTGTTCGCGCATACCCGCCGCGAAGAGGATTACGTGGCCGAGGCGATGGGCGAGCAGATCACCACGCAACGCCGGATGACCCGGGTCACCACGGCGATGGACGCCAGCATCACCACGCTCAACGGCCTGCTGATCGCCGGCACCTCGGCACTGGCGCTGTGGCTGTGGAGCCAGGGCAAGGTGACGGTGGGCGCGATCGCGCTGTCGACCGGGCTGGTGATCCGCATCAACAACATGTCCGGCTGGATCATGTGGGTGGTCAACGGCATCTTCGAGGACGTCGGCACGGTGCAGGACGGCATCACCACCATCTCGCAGCCGCGCAGCGTGCAGGACCGGCCCGATGCGGTGCCGTTGCAGGTCAGTCGCGGCGCAGTGGATTTCCGGCAGATCCATTTCCACTACGGCAAGCGCGGCGGGGTGATCGCCGGGCTGGACCTGCAGGTGCAGCCCGGCGAGAAGATCGGCGTGGTCGGGCCGTCGGGCGCGGGCAAGTCGACCCTGGTCAACGTGCTGCTGCGGTTGTACGACCTGGAGGCGGGGCAGATCCTGATCGACGGCCAGGACATCGCCGGCGTCAGCCAGGAAAGCCTGCGCTCGCAGATCGGCGTGGTGACCCAGGACACCGCGCTGTTGCATCGCTCGATCCGCGACAACCTGCTGTACGGCCGGCCCGATGCCAGCGAGGCACAGATCGCCGAGGCGGTGCGCAAGGCCCGCGCCGACGAGTTCATTCCCACCCTGGGTGATGGCGAGGGACGGCAGGGCTATGACGCCCTGGTCGGCGAGCGCGGCGTGAAGCTCAGCGGCGGCCAGCGCCAGCGCATCGCGATCGCCCGCGTGCTGCTGAAGGATGCGCCGATCCTGGTGCTGGACGAGGCCACCAGCGCGCTCGACTCCGAGGCCGAGGCGGCGATCCAGGACAGCCTGGAGGTGCTGATGCAGGGCAAGACGGTGATCGCCATCGCCCACCGCCTGTCCACCATTGCCCGCATGGACCGGCTGGTGGTGCTGGACAAGGGCGCCATCGTCGAAACCGGCACGCATGCCGAACTGCTCGCACGCAACGGGCTGTATGCCCGGTTGTGGCAGCGCCAGACCGGCGGCTTCGTGGCGGCGGATGATGCGCCGGCGTGATGCCGGCGCCGGAAGGAGGCTTTGCGTCAGGCGGTGCGCTGGCCTGCCACGTGATGGCAGAAGCCGCTGACGAAATCCTGCAGGCGTGAGCGGATCGCCGCGTCGACCAGCTCGCCGTCGGCGTCGAACAGGTGGCCGGCGCGCGAGGCCATCAGCCGCCCGCCGAACCAGGGCGCGGTGCCCAGGGTGCGCAGCACCGACAGCCACGCATCCTGGCTGAGCAGGGTGCCGAAGTTGCCGGGCGAGGCGCCGATGACGGCCACCGGCTTGCCGCCGAATACCCGTGCGATGTCGTCGGCGGGGCGGCTCAGCCAGTCGATCGCGTTCTTGAACACGCCGGGGATCGAGTTGTTGTATTCGGGCGTGGCCAGCAGCAGGCCGTCGGCGGCGGCGATGGCGTCCTTCAATTGCGCCACCGTCGGCGGGATGCCGTCGCGGGCTTCCAGATCGGCGTCGTACAGCGGGATGCCGTGGATGGTGTGCACGTCGAGGTGGCAGCCATCCGGCACCATCGTCGCGGCGGTTTTCAGCAGGGCGGTGTTGAACGAAGCCTGGCGCAGGCTTCCGGACAGGCCGATCAATCGGATCATGGGGGCTCCCGGGGAGGTTGCCTGCGAGGGTGCAGGTGGCGCTCATGATGGCGTGAAGCCGCATGTTTTGTTCGGGCTGCCGGATGGTGCAGCCCAGCGCTTGACTCTTGACCTTGATCAAAGGTCTAGACTTTTCGCCATGAACCCGCAAACCACCTCCCTGACCATCGGTGCCCTCGCCAGGCGCGTCGGCGTGGCGATCGACACCATCCGTTACTACGAGCGCGAGGGGCTGTTGCCCGAGCCGCAGCGGCGTGCCTCGGGCTATCGCAGCTACGGCGAGAGCACGGTGGCGCAACTGCGCTTCATCCGGCGCGCCAAGGAGCTGGGCTTCACGCTGGAGGAGATCCGCGAACTGCTGGCGCTGTCGGCGGATCGCCAGCGCGGGGTGAAGGCGGTGAAGCAGCGCGCGCAGCAGCGGCTGGCGGCGATCGAGCAGCGCATTGCCGAACTGCAGCGGGTACGTGACGGCCTGGCACAGCTGGTGGCCTCGTGCCCGGGACACGGCCGGCCGGAGGATTGCCCGATCCTGCGTGCGCTGGGCGATGGCGAGGTGGCGGCATGAGCACGCACGGTTGCTGTCACGGCGGTGGCGGGGCGTCGCCGACGGCGACCGATCCGGTTTGCGGGATGACGGTGGATCCGGCCACCTCGAAGCACCGTTCCGTCCGCGATGGCCGGGAAGTGCATTTCTGCTGCGCCGGTTGCAAGGCGAAGTTCGATGCCGCGCCCGAGGCGTATCCGGCAGCCGGCGAGCGCCGGGCCGTTTCCACCCCGACGAAGGATCCGGTCTGCGGCATGAGCGTGGACCCGGCCACCGCAGTCCACCGCGCCGAACACGCGGGCCATACGTACTTCTTCTGCGCGGCACGTTGCCGCGAGAAATTCGTGGCTGATCCGTCGCACTACCTGGAGCCGCGCACGGCACCGACGGTGCCATCCGGTGCGATTTACACCTGCCCGATGCATCCGGAAGTACGCCAGCAGGGGCCGGGCGATTGCCCGAAATGCGGCATGGCGTTGGAGCCGGAAATGCCGGTGCTGGAGGACGACGATGCCGGGCTGGCGGATCTGGCGCACCGGTTCGGCTGGTTGCTGGCACTGACCGTGCCGGTGTTCGTGCTGGCAATGGGGCCGCATCTGTCCGGCCGGCATCTGCCGGCACCGTGGGGCGGCGTGGCCGGCTGGGTCGAGGCGGTGCTGGCCAGCGTGGTGGTGCTGTGGGGCGGGGCGCCGTTCTTCGTGCGCGGCTGGCGCTCGCTCGGTGCCCGCTCGCCGAACATGTACACGCTGATCGCGCTGGGCACCGGCGTGGCCTGGCTGTACAGCGTGGTGGCGTTCGTGTTGCCGGGCCTGTTCCCGGATGGCCTCCGCGACATGCATGGCCGCGTGGCGGTGTATTTCGAGTCGGCGGCGGTGATCGTCACCCTGGTCACCCTGGGTGATTTCCTGGAATGGCGCGCACGCCGACGCACGGGTGCGGCATTGAAGGCCCTGCTGGGACTGGCACCGAAGACCGCCCGCCGCATCGATGCCGACGGCGGCGAGCACGACGTGCCGCTGGACGAGGTGCAGGTGGGTGACCTGCTGCGCGTGCGCCCCGGCGAGAAACTGCCGGTGGATGGCGTGGTGGTCGAGGGCAGCAGCCATGTCGACGAATCGATGCTCACCGGCGAGCCGATGCCGGTTGCCAAGGCCAGCGGCGATCCGCTCACCGGCGGCACGGTGAATCGGGACGGTGCCCTGCTGATGCGGGCACGCAAGGTCGGCAGCGAGACGATGCTGGCACGGATCGTGATGCTGGTGGCGCAGGCCCGGCGCAGCAAGGCTCCGCTGCAGCGGGTGGCCGACAAGGTCGCGGCCTGGTTCGTGCCGGCAGTGATGATGGTGGCAGTGCTGGCGTTCGCGATCTGGGCGCTGGCCGGGCCGCAGCCGCGGCTGGCGCATGCGCTGATCGCCGCCGTCTCGGTGCTGATCATCGCCTGTCCCTGCGCACTGGGATTGGCCACGCCGATCTCGATCATGGTTGCCAGTGGCCGCGGTGCGCAGCACGGCGTGCTGTTCCGCGATGCCGGCGCGATCGAGGGCTTGCGCGACATCGACACGCTCGTGGTCGACAAGACCGGCACGTTGACCGAAGGCCGGCCGAGCCTGAGCGGACTGCATGTGCTTGGTGACCCGCCGCGCGAACATCTGCTGGCACTGGCCGCCGCGCTGGAGCGACCCAGTGAGCATCCACTGGCGCGGGCCGTCGTGGCGGCAGCGGAAGCCGAGGGCGTGGCGAAGCTCGCGGCGACGGATTTCCGGATGCTGGCCGGGCGCGGTGTCACCGCGCAGGTGGATGGCCGTGCGGTCGCGCTGGGCAATGCGGCGCTGATGTCGGAAAGCGGCGTCGCCGTCGGTGGTGATGCCGCTGCCCGGGCTGAACAGCTGCGCGGCGACGCTGCCACGGTGATGTTCCTCGCCGTGGACGGAACCCTGGCGGCGCTGCTGGCGGTGGTTGACCGGCTCAAGCCGGATGCGGCCAGGGCGATTGCCGAACTGCGCGCGTCCGGCCTGCGCCTGGTGATGCTCACCGGTGACAACGCCACCACCGCGCAGGCGGTGGCGCGGGAGCTGGGCATCGACGAAGTGCACGCGGATGTCTCGCCAGCGGGCAAGGCGGCAGCGGTGCAGGCCCTGCGCGATGCGGGACACCGCGTGGCGATGGCCGGCGACGGCATCAACGATGCGCCGGCGCTGGCCAGCGCGGATGTCGGCATCGCGATGGGCAACGGCACCGACGTGGCGATGGAGAGTGCGCAGGTGACCCTGGTCAAGGGCGAGCTGGCCGCCATCGTGCGGGCGCGGCGCCTGTCGCAGGCCACCGTGCGCAACATTCACCAGAATCTGTGCTTCGCCTTCGCCTACAACATGGTCGGCGTACCGTTGGCGGCGGGCCTGCTGTATCCGTGGACCGGCATCACGCTGTCGCCGATGATCGCGGCGCTGGCGATGAGCCTCAGCTCGGTGTCGGTGGTCAGCAACGCGCTGCGCCTGCGCCGTTGGCGCTGAGCGGATCACCACATCGCGACGGCAAAGCCGTAAGCTTCGCGCCTTTCCCCACAAGTTCCGCCCATGTCCCGCAGTCTCGCCGAATGGCTCTCCCATCAGGAGCGCACCCACCTGCACAGCATCGAGCTGGGGCTCGACCGGGTGGGCGAAGTGTGGCGGCGGATGGGCGCGCCGGCACCGGCGAAGCAGGTCATCACCGTCGGCGGCACCAATGGCAAAGGTTCCACGGTGGCCTTGCTGGAATCGATGTTGATGGCCTCGGGGCGACGCGTGGGTGCCTTCACCTCGCCGCACCTGCTGGCCTACAACGAGCGGGTGCGCATCGCCGGCCGCGACGTCGATGACGCGGCACTGGTGGCCTCGTTCGAGCGGATCGATGCGGCACGGGGCGGCGATCGCGGCGACGCGGTGCCGTTGACCTATTTCGAGTTCGGCACGCTGGCGGCGCTGGACCTGTTCGCGCGGGCGGAACTGGACGTGGCCGTGCTGGAGGTGGGCCTGGGCGGCCGGCTCGACGCGGTGAACATCATCGATGCCGACGTGGCGGTGATCACCACGGTGGATCTGGACCACATGGACTGGCTGGGGCCGGACCGCGACAGCATCGGCCGCGAGAAGGCCGGCATCGCCCGGGCCGGGAGGCCGGTGATCGTCGGCGAGCTTGCGCCGCCGGCTGGCCTGCTGGATGCGCTGGCGCAACGCGGTGCGCTGGTCGAGCGGACCGGGGTGGATTTCCAGATGGAGCGTCATGAGCACGGCTGGCGCTGGCGGCATGTCGACGGCACCTCGATGGAGTTGCCTGATCCCGCGCTGGCCGCGCCGGTGCAGCTGAGCAATGCGGCTACGGCGGTGGCGGCGCTGCATGCGCTGTGGCGTGGCGATGACGCGATGACGCCTTGTGCCGCTTTCGCTGCGATCAGCACCGGGCTGCACCATGTGCGTGTGCCGGCGCGGTTGCAGTCGATGGGCGGTGATCCGGAATTGGTAGTGGATGTGGGGCACAACCCGCAGGCGGCGCGCGCGCTGGCGGAGTGGTTGCGGCAGTCGCCCGATGTGCGGGTGCACGCGGTGTTCGGTGCGTTGGCCGACAAGGACGTGCCGGGCGTGCTGGCGGTGCTGGGCCCGTACATTTCGCATTGGCATCTGGCGGGGCTGGATCGCGTCTCGCCGCGTGGCATGGCGGCCGATGCGCTGGGCAAGGTGTTGCGCGAGGCCTTGCCGCAGGCGCGCTTCGACGTGCATGCCGATGTGACGGCGGCGCTGGCAGCGGCACGTGACACGGCTTTGCCGGGCGAGCGCATCCTGGCGTTCGGCTCGTTTTTCGTGGCTTCCGCCGTGATGGCCGAACACCACCCCTGAAGCCCTTCACCACGACGTCTCGCAGGAGCCCGCTCGCGGGCGATGCTCCTGCTCCCGCAGGCCGGGCCCCGCCCGACATGCCATGCCACCCCACGCACGACGCCCTCGACGGATGATGGCGCGTTCCCGATCGCCGGCTGCGGTCCCGGACGAACGGGGCGTCGGAGGGGCATCTGTCGACGAATCCTTCGGGCGGCTTCACCATGGCGGTGGCTGCGGGCAGGTATAATCGCGGTGTTGTGCACCACGTTTGCTGCTCCGGAGCGAGAACTTGAATACACGTTTGCTGGGCGCTGCCGTCCTGATCGCGTTGCTGGTCCTGTTCGTTCCCATGTTCATCTCCAGTACGCCGCCGGCTGCCGGCAGCGAGGGTGACCAGTCGGTCAGCCTGGCCATTCCGCCTGCGCCGGACCGCGATCTGCAGACCCGCACCATGAGCCTGACCGCGGATCCATCGGCGCCGGCAGAGACGACTCCGGTGGCTGCCGATCCGCAGGCTTCCAGTGATCGCCTGGCCACGGTGAACATCGGCTCCAGCCGTCCGCGTGACGTCGAGACCGATCCGGAGGCCGGCCGCCCGCCCGAGCAGACCACGGTGACCACCGGCGCCGGCACCTCGCCGGCGCAGCCGGTGATTCCGGCGCACAGCCAGCCGTCGTCGAGTGCGCCGGCAACGCCGAAGCCGACGCCGAAGCCGGTGGCCACGCCGGCCCCCTCGAACACCCCGGCGCCGCCGCCGGCAAGCAAGCCTGCCACCGCGCCGGCCCCGACCCCGGCCGCCGGAAGTGGCAGCTACACGCTCAACCTCAGTGCCTACGCCAGCGCCAGCGGCGCGGCCGATCTGCAGCGCAAGGTGCGTGCGCTGGGTTATCCGGTGACCAGTCGCCAGATCACCCAGGCCGGCCAGCCGCGGACGCTGGTGACGGCCGGTCCGTTCCAGACCCGCACCGCGGCTGAAGCGGCGCGGCTGAAGATCACCCAGTCGATCGCCGGCGTGCCGGCGCGGCTGGAGCAGAATGCGGCAAGTGGCGGTACCCCTGCGGCAGCTGCCCCGGCGGCCGCTGCCGGTGCCAGCCGCCAGGCCGGCGGCTGGGCGGTGCAACTGGCGGCGATGAGCAGCCAGGGCGACGCCAATGCGCTGCGTGACCGCCTGCGGGTGAACGGCTTCGACGGTTTCGTCGATTCGGTGCAGTCCGGTGGCAAGACCCTGTGGCGGGTGCGCGCGGGGCCGCAGACCCAGCGTGCCGACGCCCAGCGGGTGCACGACCAGATCAAGAGCAAGCTCGGCATCGACGGCAACGTCGTGTCGGTGCCCTGAGCGCGATGGCGCGCCGCGGGCGGATGAATCGATGAATCTGGTCGACGGCATCATTCTCGGTGCGCTGGCCTTGTCGGTGCTGATCGGGCTGTTCCGCGGCCTGGTTTCCGAGGTGCTGGCGCTGCTGATCTGGGTCCTGGCGTTCTGGGCGGCCTGGGCATTCGGGCCGACCGTGGCGCTGCATCTGCAGCAGGCGATCGAGATGCCGGCGCTGCGCCAGCTGGCGGCCTATGGCGCCTGTTTCTTCGTGGTGCTGATTCTCGGCGCGCTGCTGCGCTACGCGGCGCGGCGGCTGATCGCCGGTGCCGGCCTGGGTGGCATTGATCGCCTGTTCGGCATGGCGTTCGGCCTGGTGCGCGGCGTGCTGGTGGTGACCGTGGTGGTGTTCCTGGCCGGCCTGACCACGCTGCCGCGCGAATCCTGGTGGCAGCAGTCGATGCTGTTGCCGCAGTTCCAGCATGTGGCGGCATGGCTGGGCCAGCAGGTGCCGGCCGACGTGGCCAGCGGCGTGCGCGAGCGGCTCGATTCCGCCGCGACCCGCAGTCCGCTGTCCGGGATCCCGGACGGGTTGCCCGCACCGGTTGCAGCCCCAACATCCACGCCCGCGCCGCCCCGGCCCCTCACGCCGGCAGCGGCGACAAGCGTTTCCCCATCCTCCACGAATCACTGAAGCAGGCTTCAACCATGTGCGGAATCATCGGCATTGTCGGTACCACCGAGGTGGCATCGGCGCTCTATGACGGCCTGACGGTGCTGCAGCACCGCGGCCAGGACGCAGCCGGCATCGCCACCGTCGACGGCTCGCGATTGCGTCTGCACAAGGGCAACGGCCTGGTGCGCGACGTGTTCGGCCAGGCCTCGATGAGCGGCCTGCGCGGACGCATCGGCATCGGCCACTGCCGTTATCCCACGGCCGGTTCGGAAGGCTCGTCCGAGGCGCAGCCGTTCTACGTCAACTCGCCCTACGGCATCGCTTTCGCGCACAACGGCAACCTGGTCAACACCGAGGCGCTGCGCCGCGAGATGTTCCAGGACGACCGCCGCCACATCAACACCGAGTCCGACTCGGAAGTGCTGCTGAACGTGCTGGCGCACGAGCTGCAGATCCAGGACCGGATGGCACTGACCCCGGATCACATCTTCAAGGCGGTGGCCGGCGTGCATGCCCGCGCCCGCGGCGGCTATGCCTGCGTGGCGCTGGTGCTGGGCTACGGCCTGGTCGCGTTCCGCGATCCCAACGGCATCCGTCCGCTGGTGCTGGGCGAACGGATCACCGGCGAGGGCCGCGAGTACGCGGTGACCTCCGAGTCGGTGGCGCTGGACATCCTGGGCTTCAAGCGCATCCGCGACGTCGAGCCGGGCGAGGCGGTGATCATCACCGACGACGGCCAGCTGTTCAGCCGCCACTGCGCGGAAAGCGCGCCGCATGCGCCGTGCATCTTCGAATACGTCTACCTGGCGCGGCCGGATTCGATGATCGAGGACGTGTCGGTGTACAAGGCGCGCCTGCGCATGGGCGAGAAGCTGGCCGAGAAGATCCTGCGCGAGCGTCCCGACCACGGCATCGACGCGGTGATCCCGATTCCCGACACCGCCCGCACCGCCGCCAGCGCGCTGGCCGGGGCGCTGGGCGTGCCGTTCCGCGAGGGCTTCGTCAAGAACCGCTACATCGGCCGCACCTTCATCATGCCGGGGCAGGGCGAACGGGTGAAATCGGTGCGCCGCAAGCTCAACGCGATCGACCTGGAGTTCCGCAAGAAGAACGTGCTGCTGGTGGACGACTCGATCGTGCGCGGCACCACCTCGAGGCAGATCATCCAGATGGCCCGCGATGCCGGCGCGAAGAACGTGTTCTTCGCCTCGGCCGCGCCGCCGGTGCGTTATCCCAACGTCTACGGCATCGACATGCCGTCGGCCTCGGAGCTGGTTGCCGCCGGTCGCACCGAGAAGGAGGTCGAGCAGACCCTGGGCGCCGACTGGCTGATCTACCAGGACCTGCAGGACCTGATCTGGGCGGTGCAGGACGGCAACGAGGATCTGCAGAATTTCGATACCTCGTGTTTCTCCGGCGAGTACATCACCGGGCTGGACCAGGACTACCTGGAGCAGATCCAGATGCTGCGCTCGGATGACGCCAAGGCGGCAAGGCGGGGTTGATGCTCGGGGGTGAGTCGTGAGTGGCGAGGGGCGAGTGGTGTCCGCGCGCCCCGGCTGCCTGCACGCGGCTGCCAGGCGTTGCCTTGATGCCGTCGAGCCGGCAGAGAAGCTTCGGCTGACGCACGAGGCCTGGCAGGCCTTTCTCGACGGCAGGCTGCAGCCCGATCCCGATTCGCCACCGCCGCTGCCGATCGGTGCGCCGGGGCGGCCCGAGCGACCGCGGCTGGTATCGGCACGGCAGGTGCCGCAGCGCGGGCTGGGCAGCGAGGAAGGGCGTGCCGCGCTGGTGCATGCGGTGGCGCACATCGAGTTCAACGCGATCAACCTGGCCTGGGACGCGGTGTACCGCTTCCGCGGCATGCCTGCCGGCTATTACCGCGACTGGGCCAGTTGCGCCCATGACGAGGCACGCCATTTCGCCATGCTTTCGGCGCGGCTGGCCGAACTGGGCCATGCCTACGGCGATTTCGACGCGCACAACGGCCTGTGGGAAATGGCCGAGAAAACCGCCGGCAGCGATACCGCGCGCATGGCGCTGGTGCCGCGGGTGCTGGAGGCGCGCGGGCTGGACGTCACCCCCGGCATGATCGAGCGCCTGCGCGGGCTGGGCGATCACGCCACGCTGGCGATCCTGGAGGTGATCCTGCGCGAGGAGGTGGCCCACGTCGCCGCCGGCACGCGTTGGTACCGCTGGTGCTGCGAGCGTGACGGCATCGATCCGTTCGACACCTTCTTCGACCTGCTGCGTGACTACATGGGCGCCACCGTGCGCGGGCCGTTCAACCGGCCGGCGCGGCTGGAGGCCGGCTTTCTCGAGCGCGAGCTGGATCGTCTGGCGGCACTGTCGCCCTGAGTGGGACTGGCGGATCACGGATACGAAAAAGCCGGCGCAAGGCCGGCTTTTTCGTCGAATTTTGGTCGGGGTGACAGGATTCGAACCTGCGACTTCTACGTCCCGAACGTAGCGCTCTACCAGGCTGAGCTACACCCCGTTGGGAAGCCGCGTATCTTAGTCATGTGACGGGCGCTTGGCAACAGGTTTCATGCAATGAATTGCATGCCGGCTGGCTGGCGGCCATCTGTTAATCTTGGCGGCTGCGCAGCGTGCGGCTTCCGCACGCCGTTCCAGCCCCCATCTTCACCCATCGCAAGACAGAGGATTCCATGGCGCTTACCCCGGCCCGCACCATGCCCGGCGTGCTCGAACTGCTGCCGCTGGACCAGATCGCCTTCCAGCGCATGCTCGACGTGATCCGCCGCAACTACGAGCGCTTCGGTTTCCTGCCGGTGGAGACGCCGGTGATCGAATACTCCGATGTGCTGCTGACCAAGACCGGCGGCGAGACCGAGCGCCAGGTGTATTTCGTGCAGTCCACCGGTGCGCTGGGCAAGGCCGAGGAAGGCAAGCCCGAGCTGGCGCTGCGCTTCGACCTGACCGTGCCGCTGGCCCGTTACGTGGCCGAGCACGAGCGCGAGCTGACCTTCCCGTTCCGTCGTTACCAGATGCAGAAGGTGTACCGCGGCGAGCGTGCCCAGCGCGGCCGCTTCCGCGAGTTCTACCAGTGCGACATCGACGTGATCGGCAAGGACGCGCTGTCGGTGCGCCACGATGCCGAGATCCCGGCGGTGATCTACAGCGTGTTCCGTGAGCTGGCGATCGGCCCGTTCACCATCCAGCTCAACAACCGCAAGCTGATGCGCGGCTGGTTCGAGAGCCTGGGCATCGTCGACGGCGAGCAGCAGATGCTGGTGCTGCGCGAGGTGGACAAGCTGGACAAGCGCGGCGCCGACTACGTGCGCGACACCCTGACCGGCGAGGCCTTCGGCCTGTCCTCCGAGGTGGCCGAGCGGATCCTGGCTTTCGTGCAGGTGCGTTCGAACTCGTTGCAGGACGCGCTGGACAAGCTCGACGCGCTGGGCCCCGGCCCGGAAATCATGGAGCAGGGCCGCGACGAGCTGAAGGAAGTGCTGCAGCTGATCCATGCCTTCGGCGTGCCGGAGACGCATTACGCGTTGAACCTGTCGATCGCCCGCGGCCTGGATTACTACACCGGCACGGTCTACGAGACCACCTTGAACGACCACCCGCAGATCGGATCGATCTGCTCCGGCGGCCGCTACGAGAACCTGGCCGGCCAGTACACCAAGTCGCACCTGCCCGGCGTGGGCATCTCGATCGGCCTGACCCGGCTGTATTGGCAGCTGCGTGACGCCGGCCTGGTCGGCACCGCGCGCAGCACCGTCGACGTGCTGGTGACCCAGATGGACCCGGCGCAGATGCCGGCCTGCCTGGCGCTGGCCAGCGAGCTGCGCGGCGCCGGCATCGCCACCGAGGCGGTGCTGGAAGCGGGCAAGCTGGCCAAGCAGTTCAAGTACGCCGATCGCGCCGGCATCCGCTTCGTGGTGGTGCAGGGCGAGGACGAGATCGCCAAGGGCGTGGTCACCGTGAAGGACCTGCGTCGCCAGGACCAGTTCGAGGTGCCGCGCGGCGACCTGATCAAGACCCTGCGCGTGGAGATGGAGCAGGCCGCGGCGATGGGGTGACGGGCTGGTGAGCAGCTCGGCCCTCTCGTTCCGTCATGCCCGTTTTCCCGGGAGTGACGGCCTTGGTGGCATTCGCATGGGCAAGCGAAGGTGCGGAAGGCTTCGCGGCAACCCGCCGTACCGATGGATTCCCGCCTTCGCGGGAACGCAGCAACAACCCGGAGCATTTTGGTGAGCGAAACGATTGTTCTCGATGGCCGCAGCCTGACCCGCGCACAGCTGGTGGCGGTGGCGCGGCAGGGCGCCACGGTGGCGCTGGACCCGGCGCAACTCGAACGCGTGCAGCACGCGGCGGCCTTCCTGGCCGACAAGGTCAGCTGCGGCGAGCCGACCTATGGCGTCACCACCGGCTTCGGCAGCAATGCCGACAAGCTGCTGGGCGCGCACCGCGTGCGCGACGAGCTGCCGGGCGGCAACCCGCATGCGCCCGAGGGCACGTTGCTGGAAGAGTTGCAGCGCAACCTGATCACCACCCACGCGGTCTGCGTGGGCAAACCGTTCGCCGAGGACGTGGTGCGGGCGATGTTGCTGATCCGCATCAACACGCTGATGCGCGGGCATTCGGGCATTCGCGTCGATACCTTGCAGGCGCTGGCGGCGATGCTCAATGCCGGCGTGGTGCCGGTGGTGCCGGAGAAGGGCTCGGTCGGTGCCAGCGGCGACCTGGCCCCGCTGTCGCATCTGGCCATCGTGCTGCTGGGCGGTGGTGAGGCGTTTTACCGGGGCGAGCGCATGGCTGGCGCGGAAGCGCTGGAGCGCGCCGGCCTGCAGCCGGTGCGGCTGTCGTTCAAGGAAGGCCTGGCGCTGAACAACGGCACCGCGCAGATGCTGGCCACCGGCGTGCTGGCGCTGGACGCGCTGGAGCGCCTGCTGGATACCGCCGATCTTGCTGCGGCGATGACGCTGGACGCTTTTGCCGGCCGCAGCGGTGCGTTGCGGCCGGAAGTGCATGCGCTGCGCCCGCATCCTGGCCAGGTCGAAACGGCTGCGCGCGTGCGCGGCCTGCTGGCCGGCTCGTCGCTGCTGGACATTCCCTATCACCTGGTGCCGCGTTTCAAGCCGTGGCAGGCCGAGGCCTGGAGCGAACCGGATGACCAGGCATTGAGCTTCGACATCGGCTGGGACTGGGTGCCGGCCAACCAGCGGCATGGCCGCGAGGCGTTCTACAGCCGCTTCCTGCCGTTCAAGGGTGGCAAGAAGCACCAGCCGCAGGACGCCTACAGCCTGCGCTGCATGCCGCAGGTGCACGGCGCGGTGCGCGACGCCTGGGCGCAGGCCTGCCGCGTGTTCGAGGTCGAGCTGAACGCGGTCACCGACAATCCGCTGATCTTCCCCGACAACGACGAGGCCCGCTTCATCGAGGAGCAGGTGATCTCGGCCGGCCATTTCCACGGCATGCCGCTGGCGTTGGCGATGAGCTACGTGAAGGCGGCGATCCCGGTGCTGGCCTCGATCTCCGAGCGGCGCCTGGCCAAGCTGGTCGATGCCTCCACCAATGACGGCCTGCCGGCCTTCCTCACCGGCAACGAGGACGGCACCGATTCGGGCTTCATGATCGTGCAGTACACCGCCGCGGCACTGGTCAATGACCTGGCCACGCGGGCGCATCCGGCCAGCGTGTATTCGGTGCCGACCAGCGCCAATGCCGAGGACCACGTTTCGATGGGGGCCAACGAGGCACGCCACGTGCTGGACATGACCGACGACCTGGCCGACGTGCTGGCGCTGGAGCTGTACACCGCAGCGCAGGCATTGGACTACCGCCAGTCGATGCTCGACGCCGCACGCCGGCTCGCCCAGCGCGGTGGCTGGCAGGCACTGGCGTCGAAGATCGGCAACGCGCCGCGCGAAGGCCAGCCGCACTACGAACAGTTCGTGACCGAGGTGCGGCAGCTGGCCGAGGCGCTGACCGGCGCCGGCGATTTCCACGCCGGCACGGCGGTGCGCGATGCCCATGCCGTGCTGCGCCAGCACATCGATTTCATGCATCGCGACCGCGCGATGGACGGTGACGTGCGCACCGTCTGTGCGCTGGTGCGCCAGGATGCTTTCCGCAAACACACCTCTCCCACGGAGCCCCGCGCATGAGCCTGATCCAGACCCCGGTGTCCTACGGCGAACTGATCGACAAGATCACCATCCTCGAGATCAAGTCGCGGCGCATCGCCGACGAGGCCAAGCTGGCCAATGTGCGCAACGAGCTCGAATTGCTCAATGCCACCTGGGCCAACGATCCGGCCTCGCAGACCGACATCAGCGACGAGCGTGCCCGCCTGCTCGATGTCAACGAGAAGCTGTGGGACATCGAGGACCGCATCCGCCTGAAGGAAAAGGCACAGGCCTTCGACCAGGAATTCATCGAGCTGGCCCGCTCGGTCTATTTCCGCAACGACGAACGCGCCGCGTTCAAGCGCGAGATCAACCTCAAGCTCGGCTCCCAGCTGGTCGAGGAAAAGTCCTACCAGGATTACAAGAGCGAGAAGTGAGTGGAGAGGAGTGAGTAGTGAGAGAAGGTGAGGAGACCGGGAGGTTTTTCTCACTCCTCACTCCTCTTCACTCACTCCTCGCTCCTCGCGGCTTCGAAGCGTTCGATCACGTCATCGACGGTGATCAGCTCCATCACGCCGGGCTTTTCGATCTTGCGGCCCCAGGACAGCTCGCTGGCGGGTTTGCCCAGGTATTTGCGCGCTGCTTCGTCGTATTTGTCCACGCACCAGCGGCGGTCGGAATAGGGGCCGGAGCGGTTCGGGTTGCTGGCCGCGTGCAGGCCGAGCACGCGGGTACCCATCGCGTTGGCCATGTGCATCGGGCCCGAATCCGGCGTCAGCAGCAATTGCGCGCGGCCGAGCAGGGCCAGCGCCTTCTTCAGCGTGTCCTTGCCGGTGAGGTCGAGCGGCGTGTGCCGGCAGTGCGCCAGCACCGCATCGGCCATCGCGCGCTCGGCGGGCGAGGGGCCGCCGATCAACGCCACCCGCCAGCCACGGCTGGCGGCATGGTCCATCACCGCGGCATAGCGTTCCGGCAGCCAGTTGCGCAGCGCGTGGCTGGAGCTGGGACTAACCAGCAGCGTCGGCGCATCGCCGGGCAATTGCTGCCATGACCATTCCAGCGCGTCCTCCGGCACCGGGATATCCCAGCGCACCTCGGTCTGCTTCAGGCCCAGCGGTTCGCAGAAACTGCCGATCGCGTCCAGCACGTGCTCGCCGCGGCGGGCGGGGATGCGCTCGTTGATGACCAGGCCGTGCAGGTCGCGCGAGCGGGCGCGGTCATAGCCGATGCGGCGCTCGGCCTTGATGCCCAGGCTGAGCAGGTTCGAGCGCATCGCCACCTGCATCTGCAGCAGCGCGCCGAAGCGTTCGCCACGCAGTTCCTCGTGCACGGCACGCATGCCGGCGCGGCCGGCGGCCTTGTCGAAGGTGACGAAGCGCACGCCCGGCAGGTCGCCGACCAGCCGGCGTTCCAGCTTGCCGACGACCCAGGTCAGCGGGATATGCGGCCAGGCCCGTTGCAGGGTGCGCAGCAAGGGCACCACGTGGGTCACATCACCGATGGCGGAAGTGCGCAGAAGACAGATCGAGGACGGGCTGGTCATGAGGCCTGGGTTAGAATCGTGGGCGGTCACCGGGCACGATGATGCAGGAAAGAATCCACCGCGATGCCGAAGGCGCGATTCTGTTCGACGCGACGGTTTCGCCACAAGTCGGGCATGAATGGTTTGCGCCGGAATACTGGCGCGAACGCGGTGCCTTGCACGTGCAGTCCGGCGGGCGCGGCGGCGTGGCGATGATCGAGGCGCCGCCCGGTGCCTGCGTGCTGCGGCATTACCGCCGAGGTGGCCTGGTCGCGCGACTGATGGGCGACCGCTACCTGTGGCAGGGTGCCGATCGCACGCGCCCGTTCAGGGAGTTCCTCCTGCTGGCGGAGATCGCCCGTCTCGGCCTGCCGGGACCGCAGGTGGTGGCGGCGCGTTATTGCCGTGAAGGCCTGTTCTATCGCGCCGACCTGATCACCCGCCGCATCGCCGACGCGCGGACAGTGGCCGATTGCCTCGCGGCAGGCCGGCTGGACCGCGCGCTGGCCGAAGCGGTCGGGGCGCTGGTTGCCCGTTTCCATCAGGCCGGCATCTGGCATGCCGATCTCAACGCACACAACGTGCTGGTCACGCCGGATGGCCTGTACCTGATCGATTTCGATCGTGGCGAACGGCGCCTGCCGGCCGCGAGCTGGCAGCAATCGAACCTGCAGCGCCTGCGCCGTTCGCTGCTCAAGCTCGGCGCTGCCGGGCAGGGCGAGGCGGCATTCGACGATGGCATCTGGCAACCCTTGTTGCATCGCTACGGGCGGACACTGAATCCATGAGCTGGCAGCTGAGTTTCCTTGGCGTGGGCGCGGCGCACGCGGTGTCGCTGGGGGCGTCATCGGTGGTGCTGGAGCGCGACGGCGTGCCGGTGCTGCTGGTTGACTGCGGGCCGGACACGCTGGACCGCTATCTGGCTGCCTACGACGCCTTGCCGCCGGCGCTGTTCATCACGCACACCCACATGGACCACGTCGCCGGGCTGGAGCAGTTGTTCATCCGGCTGTGGTTCGACCCGCATGCGCGCGGCACCATCCGCCTGTTCGTGCACGCCGGCCTGGTTCCGTGGCTGCAGACCCGGGTGGCCGACTATCCCGGCGTGCTGGCCGAAGGCGGCGTGGCGTTCTGGGAAGCGTTCCGGCTGATCCCGTGCACCCGCGGCTTCTGGCTGGACGGACACTGGTTCGACGTGTTCGCCACCCGTCATCATGTGCCCGGCACCTCGCACGGCCTGGCGCTGGACGGCAGCTTCGTCTACACCGGCGATACCCGGCCGATTCCCGAGGTGCTGGCGCGTTACGCCGACAGCGGCGAGCTGATCGCGCATGACTGCAGCCTGGTCGGCAATCCCTCGCACAGCGGCATCGAGGACATCGAGCGCGAATATGACGCGGCGCTGCGCCGGCGGATGGTGCTTTACCACTACGGCAGCGCCGCCGATGGCGAGGCACTGGCGGCGCGTGGGTACCGCATTGCCAGGCCGGGCGGACGGCTTGCCTTGTCAGCGCCGCGGCCGCCGCGGGCGGATGCCGGCTGAACCGGCGCAAGCAGCTTGCCTGTATCGGAGGCTGCGGTTATTCTTCCGCTTCTTTGCCGGTCAGCAGTGACCAGGGAGCGTCGTTCAGGAGGGATGGCGCCGGCAGCGCCAGGTGTTGCGGGCGTTGCGGCAAGTGCAAGTGGAGAGGTGTCCGAGTGGTTGAAGGAGCACGCCTGGAAAGTGTGTATAGGGTAAAACCTATCGCGGGTTCGAATCCCGCTCTCTCCGCCAACTTGCCCGAGCAGCACAGCAAGATCCAGGGCTGAGAAGCCCACGTCCATGGTGGCCCCGTCGGTCCCCCCGCGACGATAGTTCGCAAACTCCGCCAGGTCCGGAAGGAAGCAACGGTAGCGAATGATTCGGGTGCCGGGGTGTGGCTGGCGGGGCCACCGCCATGTAAAGCGGCTCTCCCAATGGTTGCAGGGACTGCCGGCCTGCCAGTCACCGGCAAGAGCGAACCCGCACGGCACGTTCGCCCCTTCTCCCTCCGGGAGAAGGTCGGGATGAGGGAGCCCCGGTCTGCGTGAAACCGCTTTTCTCCCGGTCCGGTTTTTTCCACTCCATGCCTGCGGCAGCGGAGATTCGGCGCATCGAACCCGTGGTCCATCCTTTCCCTGTTACTGACTTGCCGCGCCCGACTTGGCACAATCCCCGTTCGCCCCAAGGTAGTCAGGCATGTCTTATCAGGTACTCGCCCGCAAGTGGCGCCCGCGCAAATTCGCCGAACTGGTGGGGCAGGAGCACGTGGTGCGCGCGCTCACCAACGCGCTGGACACCGGGCGCATGCACCATGCCTACCTGTTCACCGGCACCCGCGGCGTGGGCAAGACCACGATCGCGCGCATCTTCGCCAAATCGCTGAACTGCGAGCGTGGCCAGTCGGCCGATCCTTGCGGCGAGTGCTCGGTCTGCGTGGCGGTGGACGAGGGGCGCTTCGTCGACCTGTTGGAGATCGACGCGGCCAGCAACACCGGCGTGGATGACGTGCGCGAGGTGATCGAGAACGCGCAGTACGCGCCATCGCGCGGCCGTTTCAAGGTGTACCTGGTCGACGAGGTGCACATGCTTTCCAAGAGCGCCTTCAATGCCTTGCTGAAGACGCTGGAGGAGCCGCCCCCCCACGTGAAATTCCTGCTCGCCACCACCGACCCGCAGAAGCTGCCGGTGACGGTGCTGTCGCGCTGCCTGAAGTTCAATCTCAAGCGTTTGCTGCCGGAGCAGATCGCCGGCCAGATGCGGCACATCCTGGCCGCCGAGAACATCGCCAACGAGGATGCCGCGATCGGCGAGCTGGCCCGTGCGGCGGATGGCTCGCTGCGCGACGGCCTGTCGCTGCTGGACCAGGCGATTGCCTATGGTGGCGGCGAGCTGCATATCGATGACGTGCGCACCATGCTGGGCAGCGTGGCGCGTGGCCAGGTGCTGGGCGTGCTTGATGCGCTGGCGGCGGGCGATGGTGATCGCCTGCTTGCCGAGTGCACGCAGATTGCCTCGTATTCCCCGGACTTCGGCGGCGTGCTCGACGACATTGCCGGGGTGCTGCATCGTTTGCAGCTGATCCAGCTGGTGCCCGGCTATCGCCCGGAAGGCGATGGCGACGATGATGGCGCGCTGCTGGCGCTGGCCGGGCGGATCAGCCCGGAAGACGTGCAGCTCTACTACCAGATCGCCACTTCCGGGCGACGTGACCTGGCATTGGCGCCGGATGCGCGTACGGGCTTCGAAATGGCGATGCTGCGCATGCTGGCGTTCCAGCCTGATGGCCGCGGCCCGGCGCCGCGCCCCGAGCGTCCGCCCGCGCGGCCGGTGCAGGCAGCTACGCCGGCAGCTGCGCCGGCGATGCCGCCGCGTGCGGCGCCGGCGCGACCGGCATTCGATCCGCCGCGGCCCGCTCCTGCGCCCGCAGCGGTTCCGGCAGCAGCCGTTCCCGCTCCCGCAGCGCGGGCTCCCGCGCCGGCGCCTGCTTCCGCTCCCGCACTGGCCCGTGACGCCAACGGCCTGCCGAACTGGGAGGCGTTGATCGACCGCGCCGGCCTGCGTGGCCCGTTCGGCGTGCTGGCGCAGAATGCGGTGTTGCGCGAACGTGACGGCCAGACCCTGGTGCTGGCCTTGCAGCCGGCACACATGGGACTGGCGGTGGAGCCCATGGTCAGCCAGATGGCCGAACGCATCAGCACGGCACTGGGCGAGGACATCCGCCTGCGCTTCGTCGACAGCGATCGTGCGGCGGCAACCCAGACCCCGGCGGCGCGTGCGGCTCAGGCACGCGGCGCGGCGCAGAGCGCGGCCGAGCAGGCGATCGACGACGATCCGCTGGTGCAGTCGCTCAAGCGCGAATTCGGTGCCCGTGTGGTGCCGCAATCCATCAAACCCATCGACAACGAATCCGGAGCCCCGTGATGAGAGGACAGATCGGCCAGCTGATGCAGCAGGCACAGCGCATGCAGGAAGACATGAAGCGCGCGCAGGAGGAAATCGCCCGTCAGGAAGTCACCGGCAGTGCCGGCGGCGGCCTGGTCACCGTGGTGATGACCGGCGCGCATGAGGTCCGCCGCGTGCAGATCGACCGCCAGGCCTTCGCCGACGATCCCGAGATGGCCGAGGACCTGGTCGCCGCGGCGGTCAACGACGCGGTCAACAAAGTCGCCCAGCTCAGCAAGGACAAGCTCGGCGGCGTCACCGCCGGCATGAACCTGCCGGCCGGATTCAAGATGCCGTTCTGATCGACGGGATTCGGCATTCGGGATTCGGGATTCGTGGAAGCGGCATCAGGCGTCCCGGCTCCCGTTTTTTCGAATCCCGAATCTCCAATCACGAATCCCGGCTCCCATGACTTCCTCGCCTCTTCTCACCGAACTGATCGATGCCCTGCGCTGTTTGCCCGGCGTGGGGGGCAAGAGTGCGCAGCGGATGGCGTTCCATCTGCTGGAGCGGGAGCGCGAGCGCGGTTTGCGGCTGGCGGCGGTGATGGAGCAGGCGATGCAGCGCATCGGGCATTGCGGGCGTTGCCGCAACTTCAGCGAAGACCCGTTGTGTGCCTTGTGCGCCAGCAGCAGTCGTGACCGGCAGGTGCTGTGCGTGGTGGAGTCACCCACCGACCTGGCGGCGATCGAGCAGGCCACCGGTTATCGCGGGCAATACTTCGTGCTGATGGGACGCCTGTCGCCGCTGGATGGGCTGGGACCGGAGGAACTGGGCCTGGCCAAGCTGGCCGAGCGGCTGGGCGAGGGCGAGATCGAGGAGATGATCATCGCCACCAACCCCACCGTCGAAGGCGAGGCCACCGCGCATTACCTGGCCCAGCTGGCGCGTGCCGGTGGCGTGCGTCCGACCCGGCTGGCCCATGGCGTGCCGTTGGGCGGCGAGCTGGAATACGTCGACCGCAGCACCCTGGCGCATGCCTTCGGTGGCCGCCAGCTGCTGGATTGATCCGTGCCGTCGGTGCCATCGTGATTTCTTGAACCTTGCAGGGGAGCCCGCCATGAGCGACACGATTTTCAGCAAGATCATCCGCCGCGAGATTCCTGCGGACATCGTCTACGAGGATGACGAGGTACTGGCTTTCCGCGACGTCAATCCGCAGGCGCCGGTGCACGTGCTGTTCATTCCGCGCAAGCCGATCGCCACGCTCAACGATGCCGCGGCGGACGACGCGGCCCTGCTGGGCAGGCTGCTGCTGGCTGCGGCGGACTATGCGAAGCGTGAAGGCTTTGCCGAGCAGGGCTATCGCACGGTGATCAACTGCAACGAGGATGGCGGCCAGACCGTCTACCACCTGCACGTGCATCTGCTGGCCGGCCGCCGCCTGCATTGGCCGCCGGGTTGATCGCGGCTTCTCGTCGCATACGAAAAAGCCGGCGCTGAAGGCCGGCTTTTTCGTATGCAGTTACTTGCGCGGTCGCGGATGGGGGTGCGGTCGCGGTCCCGGTCCCGGACGAACCACGATCACCGGCGGGCGACGATGCCAATACGGGTTGCCCCAGCCGTAGCCGTAATAGCCCGGGCCGAAACCGGGGCCCCAGAACGGGTCGTAGAAGCCGGGCGGATAATTCACCGCGATCGGGCGCTTCGGCCACAGGTAGACCACGTCAGCCTCGACCCGCGGGTAGGCGTAATCGAATTCGCCGACCTTCTGCGAAACGGTGCCGTGCAGGGTGCCGGTGACGGTCAGCTCGCGGCCGCGGGTGAACACTTCCGGATCGTAGAAGCCGTCGCGGCAGGCGACGAAGCGTCCCTGGTTGGCGCCGGCATTGCCCAGTTTCGGGCGCGCCTGATTGTCCAGCGGACGCGACAGCAGGTAGAAGCAGGTCTGCTGCGGGCCCGGCTCGGTCTTGATGATCTCGCCACCCCAGCGCACCACCGTGCCGCCGGCGCCGCCCTGCTGCGCGCTGGCCGTGGTGATGTCGGCGTAGTTGCCTTCGAGGGGTTTGGGAATGCTCGCGCATCCGCCCAGCAGGGCGATGGCTGCGGTCAGGGCAAGGGGACGGTAGAGGGACATGGGGTATCTCCGTTGGAACGACGGCATGCGCCGCCGCATGAGTTTCTATTTGACCACGTTCGTGATCCGAAAATCCTTCACCGCTCGCTGGAACCGGCGCAGTGATTCATCGGGTGGTTCATCGTGGGCGTAGCGCAACTCGAGGTAGACATTCATCAGTCGGGTCAGTTCATCACGTTGTGGCGGCAGAGCCCTGGCGGCACGTTGCAGGAAGTGGCGCGGGCCTTCGGCGGTGCGGCGGACGAGGCCTTTGCGCGCCAGTTTCCGCTGCAGTGCCTGCCATGCGTCGTGCAGCGGATCGCGCGGTTGTCGCCGGCGCAGGGCCCAGGCCAGGCCGATCGCCATGAACACGCCGCAGCTGATCGTCAGCAGCCAGCCGAGCATCCGGGTGTCGGTGTCGCGGATGCCGAACGGTGTCAGCAGGCCACGCTGGCGCAACGCATCGAAGCCGACAACGCCCTTGTCCCACCAGCGGTTGACCAGATCCCAGCGGTTGCGCCATCCCTGCAGCCAATCATTGCGGTACCAGGGCAGCTGGCCACTGGCTGCTGCCGCGGCACCTTGCGTGACCCGTTCCGGGCGGACCGCGCCGGTCGGGTCGACGCGCACCCAGCCGCGACCGGCCAACCACACCTCGCTCCAGGCATGCGCGTCGGAGTTGCGCACCAGCAGGTAGTTGCCGATGGTGTTCCAGTAACCGCCCTGGTAACCGGTGACCACCCGGGCCGGGATGCCAGCGGCGCGCATCAGGACGGTGAAGGCCGATGAATAGTGTTCGCAGAAGCCCTCGCGGGTGTCGAACAGGAAGTCGTCCATCGCATTGCGACCCAGCGGTGCCGGGCTCAGCGTGTAGCGGAAGCCGCCGTCGTGGAACTGCGTCAGCGCGGCGCGCACGATGGCGTTGTCGTCGTTGCCGTATTGCCGGCGCCACTGACGGCCTTGTTCGATCGTGCGCGGATTGAAGCCGGGCGGCAGTTCCAGCCAGCGTCGCTGCTGGCGGGGGGCTTCGGGTTCGAGCCGGTAGCGGACGGCCGAACTGAGCGAGTAGGTCAGTGCATCGTTGACGCGCTTGCCGGCCATGATCACCCGATCACGGCGCATGCCGGCGCCTTCGGGGGCATCGATCGGCACATCGAGCGCGGGCAACACGCGCCGCTGGGTCGGCAGCAGATGGATCTGGTAATGAAGGGATTGTTCGACCTGCAGGGCTGCCGGCGGCTGGCGGGTGCGGTCGCGATAGGTCCAGCTCACGCCGTCGTAATGGCTCATCACGAAGGCGCGGAAGTAGCGTTGCTCCGCGGTCGGGGCAGGGCCGTCGAAGCTGACCCGCATCGCCGGGCTGTCATCGACCAGAAGATCGGTGAAGCCGCCCGGCGACATGCTGTCGCTGAGGCCGCTGCGCGCCAGCTCCGCGGAAGGCGCGCCCCACAGCGGCGAGCTCAGACGCGGCACCAGCAGGAAGGCCAGCAAGGCCAGTGGCAGTGCCGCGGCGGACAAGCCCAGGCCGGGCAGCAGGGCCCGCGGCAGGCTGACCGGCGATTGTGCCGGCTCCAGCGCGCGCAGGGTGGCCAGTGCCGGCAGCAGGCCGAGTGCCACGGTGATCGTGGCGAGCATTCCCTGATCGAACAGCAGGGCGGCCATCAGCGCAAAACAGGCGAAGCTGGTGCCGACGCGCACGTCGCGGGCGGAGCCGGTTTCCAGCAGCTTGAGCACCAGCAGGCCCACGGCCAGCGCGCTGCCGGGTTCCTTTCCGAAAAGGTTGCCGTATTGCGCGATCACGATGCCGACCAGCATCGCCAGCAGGGGCAGCTTCAGCCAGCTGGCGACCTTGCCGGAGCGACGCCGTTGCTGCCAGCAGCGCCAGCCCAGCAGTGCGGCCATGGCTGCGGTGAGCCAGGCCGGCAGGTGCGGGGCGTGCACTGCCAGGACCAGAGCCATGGTCAAGGCAAGCAGATCGAATACGCGCGTGTCGATCGCGGCGGGCGAAGGTTTCGCGGCTGCGTGGGGCGGGTTCATGGCAGCTCCGCCAGCGCATTCATGCAGCGCACGTAGTGCCGTGATCCGCTGCCTGCGGGGATGGGGCGGTCGGGCAGCCACAGGCTGTAATGCCCTTGCCTGGCTTGCGCCTCTTCGACCCAGCGGGCGAGACGGGCGATGCGGGCTTCGCGGTCCATGCCATCCAGTTGCCGCCAGTCCAGCTGCCATTGCGGTTGTCGCGCAGGCTGCTCGAAGTCCTTGACCAGCAGGTTGTCGTGGCGGGCGCTGGCTTTCCATGCGACGTGCCGTTGCGGGTCACCGACCCGGTAGTCGCGCAGGGTGGATGCTTCGTCGCCATGCCGGATGCGTGCCTGCTTTGCGTCGGCAGCGGGTGCCTGCGGCGGCGGCCCGCCGGTTTCCGGGCGCGGCCAGACCAGGATCGATTGCCGTGGATGCAGCCAGCTCCAGGCGCGGAACAGGCCCAGTGGCCAGGTCGTCCATACCCGCAGTCGCGGCAACGGTTGCCAGCCACGACGCTCGGTGGCCACGTGCAAGGTGGCCCGGGTGCTGCCCTGGCCATCGAGCGCCACGGCCAGGGTCTGCTGCCCCAGATCGATGCGGATCGCCTGCCGCACGCGCTCGGAGCCCAGCTCCAGGGTCAGCTCCAGTGGCTGGCCGGCGATGGCGTGGCCGGCATGGATGTGGCGCAGGCACAGCCCGTCCAGATTGCGGAAGGCGACCAGCATGCTGGCGGCGCTGGCGGCGCCCAGCAGGCAGGTGAGCAGCAGCGCCGCGTTGTTGGTGTAGTTCAGCGCGCCGGCCAGCATGGTCAGCAACAGGATTGCGAAGCCGAGGCCGAAGCCGGTGGGCACGATGTAGATGCGCCGCCGGTGCAGCTCGATCGGCAGGTTTTCCGGTTGGCGCTGGCGGGCAAACACGCGCAGGCGGCGCCCGATCTGCTCGCGCAGCTGCCGCAGCAGGCCGGGCATCAATCCACCGCGACTTCGGCCAGCAGCTGCCGCGCCAGCACGTCACTGCTGGCACCGCGGACCGGCAGCAGGCGGTGTGCGGCCAGTGGCACGAACACCGCCTGCAGGTCTTCCGGGATGACATGGCCGCGACCGCCGAGCAAGGCCCAGGACCGCGCCGCGGCGAGCAGCGCCAGGCCCGCGCGGGGCGACAGGCCGGTGCGGATGTCGGGATGGCGGCGGCTGGCGCCGAGCAGCGCCTGCAGGTAGTCGAGCAGGGCGCTGCTGGCGGTGATCGCCTGTGCCTGCTGGCGCAGGGCCAGCAAGGCGGCGCCATCCAGTTGCGGACTCAACCGGGTCAGCAGGTCGCGGCGGTCGTTGCCGGCCAGCAGCGCGCGTTCGGCGGCGGGGTCGGGGTAGTCCAGCGACAGCCGCAGCATGAAGCGATCCAGCTGCGAGTCGGGTAGCGGGAAGGTGCCGTTGAGATCCAGCGGATTCTGCGTGGCGACGACGAAGAAGGGCTGGGCCAGCGCGTGGGTCTGGCCGTCGACGGTGACCTGGTTCTCGGCCATCGCCTCCAGCAGCGCGCTCTGTGTTTTCGGGCTGGCGCGGTTGATCTCGTCGGCCAGCAGCAGGCCGGTGAAGATCGGGCCGGGATGGAAGCGGAAGGTGCCGCTCTCCCGTTCGTAGACGCTGACCCCGATAATGTCCGACGGCAGCAGATCGCTGGTGAACTGCACGCGCTGGAAATCCAGCGCGAATGTGGCCGCCAGCGCATGTGCCAGCGTGGTCTTGCCCACGCCGGGCACGTCCTCCAGAAGCAGGTGGCCGCCGGCGATCAGGCAGGTGAAGGCCAGCTTCACCTGGCGCGGCTTGCCGAGCAGTACGTGATTGACTTGCGCGATGGCGGCTTCGAGTTGCCGACGCAGGATTTCTTCGGTCAGGACAGCATTGATGGCGGACATGAATTCCACGAAGTCGATGAAGACGGGACGGCCAGCGCCAGCGGCCAGTGTAGCGGCCGCGCTCGCGCGCTGGCGAGCGGGTTTCGTCGTGCTTTTCGTGGTGGAACTGGTGCTCAAGTTGCTGATCGCCAGCCGCCTGTCGCCCTTCGTCGACGAGGCGTTCTACTGGCAGGAAAGCCGGCATCCGGCCTGGGGTTACAGCGACCTGCCGCCGCTGACGGCATGGCTGATCCGGTTGGGCGAAGGCGTGGCCGGACACGGCTTGCTCGGCATGCGCTGGCCGTTCCTGCTGCTGGGCAGTGTCCTGCCATGGCTGGTGGTGGGCTTTGCCCGGCAGCTCCAGCGGGATGACGCTGTGGAGGCGCGTGCGCGCCATGACACGGCCGCCTGGCAGGCCGGCGTGCTGTGCCTGCTTTTGCCGCTGGCAGGCAGCCTTGGCGTGCTGGCGCTGCCGGACGTGCCGCTGACGGTGGCGATCATGCTGGCGTTGCATGCGCTGATGCGGGCGGTCGACACCGACCGCCTGTGGGCCTGGTTGCTGCTCGGTGTGGCGCTGGCCGTGGCCTGGATGACGCACTACCGCGCGGCGATGGCGATGCTGGTGGGGTTGCTGTTCTGCGTGTTGACGCCGGACGGGCGCCGGCTGTGGCGGCGTGGCGGGCTGTGGCTGGCGATGGGGGTGGCGACGCCGGGGTTGGTGCCGTTGCTGGTGTCCAACTGGCAGCAGCGCGGAGCCGGGTTGGCTTTCCAGTTGGTCGAGCGCAACCCCTGGAGTTTTCATGCGGATGCACTGGTGCAGCCGTTGGAGCAGGCGCTGAGCTGCACGCCGATCCTGTACGGCATGTTGCTGTGGGCGGCGTGGCGCAGTTGGCGGCGCCGGCATGATCCGGGGGCGTGGTCGCTGGTCGCGGTGGCGGCGGCGGGCTTCATCGTCCTGTATTTCGTGTTCGGGCTGTTCGCCGATGACCTTCGTTTTCGGGCGCACTGGCCACTGCCCGGTTACCTGCCGCTGCTGGCGGTGCTGCCGACGCTGTGTCGCCGGTTGCCATACGGGCGGATCATGCTGGCGGTCTCCGGGCTCTTCGCCGGGGTCGGCCTGGCGTTCGGCCTGCTTTACCTGGGGCTGGCGGCGAGCCCGCAGGGCGCCGCGATGCTGGCCGGAACCAAGGCCTTCCCCTCGCATTTCACCGGTTGGCGGGAAAGCGGCGTGATGGCCGGCCAGCTTCTGGAGCGCAAGCCGGCGCTGCTGGTGGCCGACAATTTCATGCTGGCTGCCGAACTGGATTTCCAGCTCGACGGCCGCTATCCGGTCTACGTGCTGGACAGTCCGCTGAACACCAAGCATGGCCGGGCCGCCCAACTGGCGCGGTGGCGGCGCGACGAGGCGGCACTGCGTGCTGATCATGCGGGTGAGCCGATGCTGCTGGGGGTCGACGAGACGGTGTTGCGCGAACGCGAGCGCTGGGATTGGTTCGCTTCGCTGTGTTCGCGCGTGGGGCGGCCGCGCGAAGCGGGGCGGCTGGACTTGCTGGGAGGCGCACGCCGCCTGGCCTTCTATCGGGGGCAAGTGATGTCGACGCCGGCGACGGGCAGTGCCGGCGATCCGCGACTCTGCCTGCCATGGCGCCGGGCCCATGAGGCGATGTACGGACGCAACGCGGACTGAGAGGTGGTGGTCCTTGTGCTCGCGCGGCGCAGGCCGCGGGCTTTCAGGGCAACGACCATCCGGCCTGGCGCAGCAATTGCGCCAGCGCGATCAGCGGCAGGCCGATCAGCGCACTGGGATCCCGGTTGTCGATTGCCTCGAACAGGCTGATGCCCAGGCCTTCGCATTTGAAGCTTCCGGCGCAATCCAGCGGCTGCTCGATCTTGATGTAACGGTCGATCTCGTCGGCCCGCAGGGCGCGGAAGCGCACGCGGGTGAGGTCGACGTGGGTGTACTGCCGGCCGTTGCGGGTGTCGATCAGGCAGACGGCGGTGTGGAACAGCACCTCGCGGGCGGAGCTTGCGCCCAGTTGCGCGCGGGCGGTTTCGGCATCACCCGGCTTGTCCAGCATGCGGCCATCGAGTTCGGCGACCTGGTCCGATCCGATCACCAGGCTGCCGGGATGGTGGCTGGCCACCGCCGTCGCCTTGGCGATCGCCAGGCGCAGGGCGCGCTGGGCCGGCGCTTCGTCGGGCAGCGGGGTTTCATCGGTGCCGGGTGAGGCCTGCTCGAAGCGGTCGGTCAGTCGCCGCAGCAGCCCGGCGCGATAGCGGGAGGTGGAGGCCAGTACCAGGCGCGGGAAATCGGTATCGGGGCTCATTCGTGATCGGCTTCGCGGCGGATGTGGTCGCGCATGGCGCTGTCCAGGTCGGTCTGGGCCTGGCTCAGGGCGCGCAGCAGGGGTTGCAGGGTGTCGCGGGCATGACGCATGGAGGCGGCCACTTCGTCCAGTTCCTGCTGGCTGGCACGGGACGAGCGGTCGCGGATCCACAGGCGCTGCTGCAGCAGCGCGCGCAGTCCGGCATCGACGGCGTGGCGCGCATCCTGCTCGCTGGCGGCGGGAAGGTCGGGATTGAGTGACATCACCGCGTGAGCCTGTTGCAGGCCGGCACGACAGGTCTTCAGGTCGGCTTCCAGGCGATCGGCCAGGTCAAGCAGTTCGACCAGGCTCCCGCGACGCTGGCCCGGGTTTCGACGCAGCCATGCAAAGGCACCGATCAGCACGATCAGCAGCGCGAGGACGGCGACGACGGCAAGCGTCAGGTGGGAGTCCAAGAGGGGCATTCCTGCGGCTGGAGAGCCAGAGAGTCTGCCGCAAGCCGGCCAGTTCAGGCAAAATCAGCGGTCCGGCCATGTGCCAGTTGACTTCAAGCAGCATCGAACCTAACATTTCGCGATTATGTCCGTGACACTGCCAGAGTCCGTGGACGCTTGGCGCATGATCACGGCGCGGCGTTCGTTCGAGGGAACACTGCCCATCGCGAGCCTGAAGCGTCTGTGCGAGGCGCTGGCTGGCAGCGAAGGTGAGGTGAGCTTCGAGCTGCATTTCGGTCGCGACGAGCTGGACACCAGTTACATCCATGTGCGCGCGCAGGCCTCGCTGGAACTGACCTGTCAGCGTACGCTGGACCCGTTCATGTTGCCGGTCGTGGTGGATACGCGGCTGGGACTGATCCGGTCGGAGCGCGAGGAGGCGGGGTTGCCGCCCGATTGCGAGCCGCTGCTGGTTGCCGAGAACGGCCGGCTGGATCCGTCCAGCGTGATCGAAGATGAATTGCTGTTGGCGCTGCCGCTGGTGCCGGTCAATCCGGACAGCAGCCTGCCCGACGAAGTGACAGGCTCCCATCCGGCCGATGCGGCGGAGGTGGAGCAGAAGGAAAATCCGTTCGCGATACTGCGCGAACTGAAGAAGTAAGCGACATTCCGGCTCAATGGCCGGGGCGTGCTGATTCCAGAACCCGTTTATCCCAGACCTGTTTCAGTTGGAGAACTACCATGGCCGTTGCCAAGAGCCGCCGTACCCCGTCCACCCGCGGCATGCGTCGCGCGCACGACGCGCTGAAGACCGTGCAGCTGTCGACCGATCCGACCAGCGGCGAAGTGCACCTGCGTCATCACGTCACCAAGGACGGCTACTACCGCGGCAAGAAGGTGATCGACACCAAGGGCGCGGTCTCGGTCGAGGATTGATCGTTGCGGGAATCCTCCGGGGTTCCCGTCATGTGGTCATGCTGGACGGCGCGGTGACGCGCCGTTTTGCATTGAGGGACACCGGAACGTAACGTTGCGGTTCGCGCGAACGCCTTTGCCGGCGTTCAATCCCCTTTCCTGATGGACACTTGAATGACCCGGATCTACACCCGCATCATCGCCACCGGCAGTGCGCTGCCCGAACGGGTGGTGACCAATGCCGATCTGGAGAAATTCGTCGATACCAGCGACGAATGGATCCACACCCGTACCGGCATCCGCCAGCGCCACATCGCGGCGGACGGTGAAACCACCGGCGACCTGGCCTTCCGTGCCGCGCAGAACGCGCTGGAAGCGGCCGGCGTGAAGGCTTCGGAACTGGATCTGATCATCCTCGGCACGACCACGCCGGACATCGTGTTCCCGTCCACCGCCTGCCTGGTGCAGCATCGCCTGGGTGCGAATGGTTGCGCCGCGTTCGACGTCAATGCCGCGTGCTCGGGCTTCGTCTATGCACTGGGCATCGCCGACAAGTTCATCCGCAGCGGCCAGTCGAAGAAGGTGCTGGTGATCGGTGCCGAAACGCTGACCCGCATGGTCGACTGGGATGACCGCCAGACCTGCGTGCTGTTCGGCGATGGCGCCGGCGCGGTGGTGCTGGAAGCCTCCAGCGAGCCGGGCATCTACGCCACCTGCCTGCACGCCGATGGCGGCTTCAAGGAGCTGCTGTTCAATCCGGTGGGTGTCTCGGTCGGTTTCAAGGACGAGCCCAACCATGGCGTGCGCATCAACATGGCCGGCCGCGAGGTGTTCAAGGTCGCGGTGAAGACGCTGGATTCGCTGGTGGTCGAGACTCTTGATGCTGCCGGGATGGACGAGTCGCAGATTGACTGGCTGATCCCGCATCAGGCCAATCTGCGCATCATCGAGGCCACTGCCAAGCGCCTGAGCATGCCGATGGATCGGGTCATCGTGACGGTCGACCAGCACGCCAACACCTCCTCGGGCTCGGTGCCGCTGGCGCTGGACTACGCGGTGCGCTCGGGCAAGGTGCAGCGTGGCCAGAACCTGCTGCTGGAAGCTTTCGGCGGCGGCTTCACCTGGGCCTCGGCGCTGCTGCGCTACTGATCCGCAAAGGCGGCGCGCAGGCCCGTGCATGGAAGCGGACCGGTTCGGGTCCGCGCCCGTTGAATGGAGCTACAGCATGGTTCAGAAACTTCTGGTGGGTGGTCGCGACGTCTGGTTGAAAAGCTACAGCGCACAGCCGCGCGCCCGTCGCGCGATCAACAGGGTCTGGAATGCTGTTGCGGGTGGTTTGGGCGCCGAACCGTTGCGCTCGCCACCATCGCACGCCGGCGAGCAGGCCAAGCAGGTGGAGATGCGTCGCATCGGTGAGTTGCGCGCCTGCGGCGTGCTGGTGCCCGAAGTGCTGGGCGAGGGCCCTGCGACGCTGCTGTTGAGCGACATCGGTCCGTCGCTGTCGAGCCGGCTCAGGAGCGCGTCCGGTCCCGGCGAGACCGACGACCTGGTGCATCGCACCGTGGCCGAGGTGGTGGCTGCGCATCGCCAGGGTGGATATTTCGGCCAGGCCTTTGCCCGCAACATCACGGTAGCCGCCGATGGTCGCATCGGGTTCATCGACTTCGAGGAGGATCCCCTCGAGGTGATGCCGTTGCGTGACGCGCAGGCTCGCGACTGGGTGATGCTCGCGGCCGGGGTTTCCCGTTATTACGCCGGTCGCGACGATGCACTGGCCGGCATGCTGGAGCGCAATCGCCCACAGGTGGCCGGCGATGTCGCCGACGAGGTGCGCAAGCTGGCCAGCCGGCTGGGGTTTCTCCATGGCGCCACGCGCCATCTCGGTCACCGCGCGCGCGCGCTCGGCATGGCCGTGCTGTCGCTGCGCAAGGGCTTCGGCATGCTGGCCATCGGCTTGCTGATCGACTTGCTGATCGACGGCAAGTCGGACATTTTCAACGCATTGCAGAGTCTTCTATGAGCACATCTTCCCCGCTTGCCTTCGTTTTCCCCGGCCAGGGTTCGCAGTCCCTCGGCATGCTGGCCGAGTTGGCCGCGCTGCATCCGGAAGTGGAGCAGGTCTTCGCCGAGGCTTCCGCCGGCGCAGGTATCGACCTGTGGGCGCTGGCCCAGCATGGTCCGGCCGAGGAGCTGGACAGCACCCGCAACACGCAGCCGGCGCTGCTGGCCGCCAGCGTGGCGGTGTGGCGCGTATGGCAGAAGCAGGGCGGGGCACTGCCGGCTCGCTTGTCCGGCCACAGTCTGGGTGAGTACAGCGCGCTGGTCTGCGCCGGCGCACTGTCGCTGCAGGACGCGGCGGCGCTGGTGGCTGAGCGCGGTCGCCTGATGCAGGCGGCGGTACCGCCCGGGGTCGGCGCGATGGCGGCGATCCTCGGTGGCGACGACGCGCAGATCGCCGCGGTGTGCGAGGAAGTGGCGCAGGGCCAGGTGGTGGCGCCGGCCAATTTCAATTCGCCGGGACAACTGGTGATCGCCGGCAATGCCGAGGCGGTTGACCGTGCGCTGGCGCGACTGGCCGAGCTGGGCGTGAAGAAGGCCATCAAGCTGGCGGTATCGGTGCCTTCGCACTGCGCGCTGATGCGCGACGCGGCGGACCAGTTGGGCGAGCGCATGGCCTCGATCGCGTGGCAGCTGCCGTCGATTCCGGTGATCCAGAACGCCGAGGCGCGCAGCTACGACAACGTCGAGGATATCCGTGCCGCGTTGCAGCGCCAGCTGTACATGCCGGTGCGCTGGAGCGATTGCGTGCAGGCATTGGCTGCGGCCGGCGTCACGCGGATGGCCGAGTGCGGCCCGGGCAAGGTGCTGGCCGGCCTGGCCAGGCGCATCGACAAGAGCCTCGAGGCACGCGCCATCGGCACGCCGGCCGAGTTCGACGCGGCACTGGCCGAGTGGGCTTGAGCGCCCCGGCTCCCGATTTTTCGATCCCCCGATTTTTCGAACCCCGGTCCCACGAGGAATCCGAACAAGATGAGCAAGACACTGCAGGGTGAAATCGCGCTGGTCACCGGCGCCAGCCGCGGCATTGGTGCGGCAATCGCCGACCAGTTGGCGTCGATGGGTGCCACCGTGATCGGCACCGCCACCAGCGAGGGTGGTGCGGCCGCGATCGGCGAGCGGCTGGCGGCCAATGGCGGTCACGGTCGCGTGCTGGACGTGACCGATGGCGCGGCGGTCGAGGCTTTGGTCGACGGCATCGGCAAGGAGTTCGGCGCGGTCTCGATCCTGGTCAACAACGCCGGGATCACCCGCGACCAGCTGCTGATGCGCATGAAGGACGATGACTGGCAGGCGATTCTGGACACCAACCTCAGCTCGGTCTACCGCACCTCCAAGGCAGTCATGCGGGGGATGATGAAGGCCAAGAAGGGGCGGATCATCTCGATCGCCTCGGTGATCGGCCTCACCGGCAACCCCGGTCAGGCCAATTACGCGGCGGCCAAGGCCGGCATCATCGCGTTCTCCAAGTCGCTGGCGCGCGAGATCGGCAGCCGCGGAATCACCGTCAACGTGGTGGCGCCGGGCTTCATCGATACCGACATGACCCGCGCTCTGCCCGAGGACGCCAAGCAGGCAATGCTGGGCCAGATCGCGCTGGGCCGGCTCGGTGAGGCGTCGGACATCGCCCAGGCGGTGGGTTTTCTGGCTTCGTCGGCGGCTGCCTACATCACCGGCGAAACCCTGCACGTCAACGGCGGGATGTACATGCCGTAGGACGTGACACGCGGCTGTCGCCAGCGGAGACATTTTGGGCGACAATTGCGCTTTCGCGCCGGCTGGGGGGCAATATGGCCGGCGCAGCGTGGCGGCCGCACGGTTTAGCCACTACAATGCGCCGGCCTTTGCAGGCATCGAGCCGGCACGGACATCAATTACTCCTTGAGAGGTATGGGCAACATGAGCACCATCGAAGAGCGCGTCAAGAAAATCGTCATCGAGCAGTTGGGCGTGAAGGAAGATGAAGTCACGGCGAACGCGTCGTTCGTGGACGATCTGGGCGCAGATTCGCTGGATACGGTGGAACTGGTAATGGCGCTCGAGGAAGAGTTCGAGACCGAGATCCCGGACGAGGACGCCGAGAAGATCACCACCGTGCAGCAGGCCGTCGATTACATCAAGGCCCACTCCAAGGATTGATCTCCACGGAAACCATCTCTGCCGGTGTTTCCGGCTCGCCCTGTGTGAGCCGGTTCGCATCGATGGAGATACCGAAGGCTGCGCCATCTTGGCGCAGTTTTCGTTTCTGCATTTTGTAACGTCCGACTCCGTATGGTGGACGCGACCTCGCCCCGGCGGGAGCGAACGGCCTTGCCGTGCCTCGCGCGGGACGCCCGCCGGCAACGGTGGATCCACGCAATCACGTAAGGAAGATCAGCATGAGCAAGCGACGTGTGGTAGTGACCGGCATGGGCATCATCTCGCCGGTCGGCAACGACATCGCCACCGCTTGGAAGAACGTCGTCGAGGGCCACAGCGGCATCGGCCCGGTGACCAGCTTCGACGCCAGTGCCTACGCCACCCGCATCGCCGGTGAAGTCCATGGCTTCGATCCGGTCGAGGCCTATTTCGCCGGTTCCGATGCGCCGGACGAGCAGCGTCGGGCAATCGGCAAGGACTTCAAGCGGATGGATCCGTTCATTCACTACGGCATCGTGGCTGGCACCCATGCGTTCCGTCAGTCCGGGTTGGTGGTCACCGAGGAGAATGCCGGTCGCATCGGCATTGCCGCCGGTGCCGGCATCGGCGGCCTGCACACCATCGAGGCGACCGCGCTGGAGTTGGCCGAGAAGGGGCCGCGCAAGGTGTCGCCGTTCTACGTGCCCAGCTCGATCATCAACATGGTTGCCGGCAACCTGTCGATCTATCACGGCATGAAGGGGCCGAACATCGCCTTGGTCTCGGCTTGCACCACCGCTGCGCACAACATCGGCATGGCGATGCGCCTGATCCAGTACGGTGACGCCGATGCGATGCTGGCTGGCGGTGCGGAGTTCGCCACCACGCCGACCGCGATGGCGGGTTTCTGTTCGGCCAAGGCGATGTCCACCCGCAACGACGATCCGACGCATGCCAGCCGTCCGTGGGATGCCGGCCGTGACGGTTTCCTGCTGTCCAACGGCGCGGGCATGCTGATGCTCGAAGAGTACGAATTCGCCAAGGCACGCGGCGCCAACATCCTGGCCGAGCTGAGCGGTTTCGGCATGAGCGGCGACGCGTACCACATCACCTCGCCCAGTGGCGACGGTGCCGAGCTGGCCATGCGCAACGCGTTGCATGACGCGCACCTGCAGGCGTCTGACGTGCAGTACGTCAATGCGCACGGCACCTCCACCCCGGTCGGTGACCTGGGCGAGGCCAGGGCGATCCGCAGCGTGTTCGGCGATCACGCCACGCAGAAGGGCAAGTTCGCGGTCAGCTCCACCAAGTCGGTCACCGGGCATCTGCTCGGCGCGGCTGGTGGCGTGGAGGCGATCTTCTCGATCATGGCGCTGCGCGAAGGCGTGTTGCCGCCGACCATGAATCTGGTCGACGTCGATCCGGAAGTCGCCACGCTGGGCATGGACCTGGTGGCCAACCAGGCGGAACAGGCCGATCTCGAGATCGCCATGTCGAACTCGTTCGGCTTCGGCGGCACCAACGGCACCCTGGTCTTCCGCCGCTTCCGGGCGTGACCTGCCACCGGCGCAGTCTGGACGGCCGGCGCGACCTGCTCGCGCCGGCCGCTTCACATCCCGGGCGCTATCCGTGCCTGCTGCAGAGCGTGGTGCATGGCACCGCGCAATCGCGCCACGACATCCTGTTTGCTTTTCCCGGCGAGCGTCCCGGTGACCGGTTGCAACTGCACGCCGATGGTCGCGTGCGCGATGGCGAGGGGCATGAGCGGGAAGGGCGGTTTCTCGACCAGCTCGATGCTGCCTGGCGCCACGAGTCGTCGCCGGAGAATGACGATGGACTGCCCTTCCATGGCGGCTGGATCCTGTTGTTTGCCTATGAGCTGGCCGGCGAGATCGAGCCGCGGCTGAAGCTGCGACCACCGACGGACATCCCGCTGGCGCTGGCGATTCGTTGCCCGGCGGCGGTGATCGTCGATCATGCGCAGGAACGGACCATGCTGGTTGCCGAAGCTGGCCACGAGCACCTGCTCGACCAGTTGCAGGCCGATCTCGATGCGGTATCGGTGATTCCACCTTTGCCGGCGCCGACCAGCCACGAGGAGGATCCGCCGCAGCTGTTCCTCGATGGCGTGGCACGCGTCCACGAACACCTGCACGCCGGCGACACTTTCCAGGTCAACCTGTCGCGAGCGTGGCGCGTGAACTATGCGCAAATGCCGACGGCGGCTTCGCTCTACGCCGCATTGCGCAATGCCAACCCCGCGCCTTTTGCCGGCCTGCTGCAGCAGCCGGAGTGGGCGGTGATCAGCTCGTCGCCGGAACGGCTGGTGGAAGTGCGCGGCGGCATCGCGCAGACCCGGCCGATCGCCGGTACCCGCCCGCGCTTGCCGGGTGATGACGAATCCGCACGCATTCGCGAACTTGGCGGGAACCCCAAGGAACGCGCCGAGCACGTGATGCTGATCGACCTGGAGCGCAACGATCTGGGCCGCGTCTGCGAACCCGGCACGGTCCAGGTCGACGAATTGATGACGGTGGAAAGCTACACCCACGTGCATCACATCGTGTCGAACGTGCGTGGGCGCCTGTGCAATGGCGTCACGCCGGGCGAGGTGATCGCGGCCACTTTTCCGGGTGGCACCATCACCGGTTGCCCCAAGGTCCGCTGCATGGAAATCATCGCTGCGCTGGAGGACGGCCCGCGTGGCGCCTATACCGGCGCAATGGGTTATCTGGATCGCAGCGGCGAGCTGGACCTGAACATCCTGATCCGCACCCTGACCCAGGTCGGAGGACAGGTCAGCCTGCGCGCCGGAGCGGGCATCGTCGTCGACTCGGTGGCAGCCCACGAGCTGGACGAAACCCGCGCCAAGGCGCGCGGCCTGCTGCGCGCACTGGGAGTGACGGAGTCGTGACGGTGAGGCTCCTGGTCGACGGCCGGGCCGATGCCGCGGTCTCCGCGCTGGATCGTGGCCTGGGCTATGGCGATGGCCTGTTCGAAAGCATCCGCATGATCGGCACCACGGCGCCGTTGTGGTCACGGCACATGCAGCGGCTGGGTGAAAGCTGCACGCGATTGCACCTGCCGATGCCGGATGCCGATCAGCTTTGGGGCGAGGCGCTGCAGGTGTCCCGCGGCATGCCGCAGGCGGTGATCCGCATCACCCTGACCCGTGGCCTCGGCGAGCGTGGTTACGCGCCACCGCCCACCGCGCGTCCCACGCGCATCGTGGCGGCGTTCGCGCCACCACCGATGCATCGGCAGCCGCTGCGCCTGCGGCTGTGCGACATCCGCCTGGCCGAACAGCCGGCATTGGCCGGCATGAAGCACCTGAACCGGCTGGAACAGGTGCTGGCGCGTGCCGAATGGAACGATCCGTCGATCGCCGAGGGCGTGTTGTGCGATGGCCACGACCGGGTGATTTCGGCGACCATGGCCAACCTGTTCGCCTGCGTCGATGGCCAATGGCTGACCCCGTCACTGGATCGTTGCGGCGTGGCCGGCGTGGCCCGCGCCGAGGTGCTGGCCCGTTGTCCGTGGATCACCGTGGGCGAGCTGTCGTTGGCGGCCCTTCGTGGCGCCAGCGAGGTCTTCCTCAGTTCGAGCGTGCGCGGCATCGCCCCGGTGCAGTCGTTCGACGGGCATGATTGCCGGCCGGGTGACGTCACGCGCCAGTTGCAGCAGCACTGGCTCGGTCTTGGTTTTTCGATGGAGTTGGCATGAGTGACAAACCGGCGCGCCGACGCGCATGGCCCTGGATCGTCCTGATCGCGTTGTTGCTGGCGGCCGGGGCGTTGTTCCTCGGCTGGCGTGATTTCGACCGTTTCAGCCGCACGCCGCTGGCCGTGGCGGAGCAGGGCAGCAGCATCGACATTGCCCGTGGCAGCAGCTTGCGCGGCATCGTGGCCGGCCTGCAGCAGCGTGGATTCACCCAGGCGCGCCCGCTGTACTGGCGCCTGCTGGCGCGGCAGATGCAGGTGGCCGACCGCCTGCATGCCGGCGAATACGCGCTCAAGGCCGGCATCACGCCGCGCCAGTTGCTGGCCGACATGGCCGCCGGCAAAGTGCTGCAACACCACTTCACCATCGTCGATGGCTGGACTTTCAACGAGCTGCGCCAGGCGCTGGAGCATGCCGAACTGCTGCGGCACGACAGCGCCGGGCTCGACGACGCGGCCTTGATGCAGCGGATCGGCGCCGACGGCGAGGCGCCGGAAGGGCGCTTTCTGCCGGAAACCTATGCTTTCGTGAAGGGTGACAGCGATCTGGACATCCTCAAGCGCGCGCATCGCGCGATGGCCGAGGCACTGTCCGGCCTGTGGCAGGGACGGGCACCAGATCTGCCGCTGGCCACGCCGTACGAGGCGCTGATCCTGGCCTCCATCGTGGAAAAGGAAACCGGCCAGGCTGCCGAGCGCGCGCAGATCGCTGGCGTGTTCGTGCGCCGCCTGCGCCTGCACATGCTGCTGCAGACCGATCCGACCGTGATCTACGGCATGGGCGCCAGCTACGCCGGCAACATCCGGCGCAGTGACCTGACCACCGACACGCCCTACAACACCTATGTCCGGGCCGGCCTGCCGCCGACGCCGATCGCCTTGCCCGGCAAGCCGGCGCTGCAGGCGGCGCTGCACCCGGATGACGGCGACGCGCTGTACTTCGTCGCCAAGGGTGACGGCACCCATGTGTTCTCCAGCACGCTGGCGGAACACAATCGTCATGTCGATTGCTACCAGCGGAAGCGTTGCCGATGACCTCGCGCGGAATGTTCATCTCTCTCGAAGGTGGCGAAGGAGCCGGCAAGAGCACCTTGCTGGCCGGCCTGCGCAGCCACATCGAGCAGCGCGGCGCGAAACTGGTGCAGACCCGCGAGCCGGGCGGCACGGTGATCGGCGAGGCGGTGCGCGCGATCGTGCTGGATCCGTCCTCGCACGGGCTGGCTGCCGAAACCGAGCTGTTGCTGATGTTCGCCTCGCGCGCGCAACTGGTGCGCGAGGTGATCAAGCCGGCGCTGGCTGCCGGGCGCTGGGTGCTGTGCGACCGCTACGCCGATGCCAGCTACGCCTACCAGGGCGGTGGCCGCGGCCAGCCCGAGGCGCGCATCGCCGCGCTGGAAAGCTGGGCCTGTGATGGCCTCCAGCCGGACCTGACCCTGTTGCTGGATCTGCCGGTGGCGACCGGTCGTGCCCGCGCCGCCGGGCGTGGCGAGGCCGACCGCATCGAGGTTGAGGCCGACGCGTTCTTCGAGCGTGTCCGCGCCAGCTATCGTGCCCGTGCCGCCGCCGAGCCGGGGCGCTTCCGCGTGCTTGATGCCAGCCAGTCGCCGGAGCAGGTGCTGCAGGCGGCGATCCATACGCTGGAAAACTGGTTGCAGGAGTCGCAGGCATGAGCACCCGACAGCCTTGGCACGCCGATCCCTGGGCACGCTTGCTGGCGCGTCGTGAGCGGGGTGCGTTGCCGCACGCCTTGTTGTTGTGCGGCCCGCAGGGGCTGGGCAAACGCGATTTCGCGCAGCGCTTCGTGCGCAGCCTGCTGTGCCAGCAACCCGCCGCCGGTGAAGCCTGCGGGCAATGCCGTGGCTGCCTGTTGCTGGCGGCCGGTTCACACCCTGACCTGGTGCAGTTGAGCTACGGCTTGCGCAAGGACGGCACCCAGCGCAGCGAGATCGTGGTCGACCAGATCCGCGACCTGTCGGCGCGGCTGGCGATGAGCAGCCAGTTCGGCGGCTGGCAGGTGGCGATGATCGACCCGGCCGACGCAATGAACGGGCAGGCGGCCAACGCCCTGCTGAAGACGCTGGAAGAACCCTCCGCGCAGACCATGATGATCCTGCTGGCCGATGCGCCCTGGCGTTTGCCGCAGACCATTCGCAGCCGCTGCCAGCGTATCGAGTTCCACGTGCCGGCCGAGGCGGAGGCGCTGGCCTGGCTGCAGGCCGAAGGCGTCGTCGATGCGGTTTCGGCCTTGGCGGCGGCGGGCGGCAATCCCGGGCTGGCCCGCGACTGGGCGCAACAGGGCGCGCTGGAGCGTCGTCGCGAAGTGCGTCGCGACCTGGCTGGCCTGGCGGCCGGCCGCGGCCAGTCCACCGAGGTGGCCGCGCGCTGGCTGGGCGACGAACCGATCCAGCGACTCTGGTTTGCCGCGCAGGCCGTGGCCGACGAGATCCGCACCCATGCGGTTGCCGCTGACCGGCCGTTGTCCAGCGCGCTGGATGCCGAGGCGCTGTGGCACTGGTACGACGCAGCCAATCGCACCCGCGAGGGCTTGCGTGGCCCGTTGCGGGGCGACCTGCTGCTGCTGGAGTTGCTTGCGCGATGGCGTTGAGCGCCGGCCAGGGCGGCACCGTGCTGCCCGCGGCTGAAAGCCTGCCGGCGTTTTCCGCGCGTACGCGGCTGTTGGTGATCGCGCCGCACCCGGACGATGAAACCATTGCCACCGGCCTGCTGGTCCAGCAGGTCATTGCGGCAGGGGGCGCGGTGCGGATCGTGCTGCTGACCCCGGGTGACAACAATCCCTGGCCGCAGCGCTGGCTGGAGCGGCGCCTGTGGGTCGGCGCGGCCGCCCGCCGGCGCTGGGGGCAGCGGCGTTGCGGCGAAATGCGGCTGGCGCTGCAGCGGCTGGGGCTGGATGCGCAGGTATTGCATCCGCTGGGCTGGCCCGACCTGGGCGTGACCGGCGTGCTTCAGCGCGCGGCACCGGTTGCCTGCGAGGCCATCGGCGGGATCATCGACGATTTTGATCCGGACCTGATCGCCGCTCCCGATCTCGCCGACCATCACCCGGATCATGCCGCCGCCCATGTGCTGTTGCGCCTGGCCCTGGCGCGGCGTGCCGATCCGCCTCGCGTGCTGGCCTACCTGGTCCACGGCCAGGATGGCGCGGCCCGGCGGATCGAGGTGACGGGCAGCGACGCGCAGCGCTCCGCCAAGTCTGCTGCGCTGTCCGAGCATCGCAGCCAGATGGCGCTGAGCAGCCGGCGCATGCATCGCCTGGCTGGTCGCCCGGAGCGCTACGCGATCGTGCCACGCCCGCCTGCCGCCCGCCCGCTGGTGCTTCCATGGCAGCCATCGCGGCTGTGGCATCCGTGGTTGCGGATCAGCCTGGCCAGCGCGGAGGCGGTGGTGAGCTGGCACTGGCGCGACGCCCCCTTGCAACGCGATGCCGATGGCTGCTTCCACGTGCTGCCCGATGCGGTGGGGAAGGGCCCCTGTTTCGTCCGGCTGGCTTCGGTGCTGCCATCGCCATGGATCTTCGATCGTTGGGGCTGGCACGAGCTGGCCGGCTGATCACTTGCCGCCTCCGCTTTTTGGCCGGCTGCGGGTCGCGGGCCTCGAAATCATCTAAGATCGCCGCACCAACCGGGCTGGCCTGCGCCCGACAGGAGTCTGCATGAATGCCATGGGCGCCCGTCAGGGCATCATCTCGCTGAAGATCAAGGACGCGGCTTCGCTGTACAGCGCGTACATGCCGTTTCTGAAGAACGGTGGCCTGTTTGCCGCCACCACCCAGCCGTACGCGCTGGGCGACGAAGTGGTCCTGCTGGTGACCCTGGCCGAGGAGACCGAACGCTTGTCGGTGGTCGGCAAGGTGGTCTGGATCAGCCCGGTCGGTGCCCAGGGCAACCGCACCGCCGGCATCGGCATCCATTTCAACGAATCCGGCGACGCCGAGGCGGCGCGCAGCCGGATCGAGAACATCCTTGCCGGCACGCTGAACTCGGAACGTCCAACCCAGACCATGTAGCCGGCATGGCGAATAATCCGCATTGCCATGGCCGTCAAGGCTTGTTGTGCTCATGCGCGCTGATACAATGGCAGGATTCACGACCCTGAATGTCGTGGAAACGTCGGGCGCTTGCGGTTTCCCCGCTGCAGGCGTGGGCAGACAGCCCGTGGCCAAGCCGGCCTGCTGAATCGAAATTGCGACTGCGAGCCCAGGGTCGGGCTCATGCGGTCACTGATGCGCCTGCGGGCGCGGAGGTAAGTTGCATCGTGCTTGCCGAATACTGGCCTGTCCTGTTGTTCATCGGTGTCGCCACCGGCCTCGGTCTGGTCCTGCTTGGCCTTGGCCTGTTCGCCGGCCCGCGTCGTCCCGGATCGGAGATCGAGAAGCTGGCGCCCTACGAGTGCGGCTTCGAGGCGTTCGAAGACGCCCGCATGCGTTTTGACGTGCGCTACTACCTGCTGGCGATCCTGTTCATCATCTTCGATCTGGAGATCGCCTTCCTGTTTCCGTGGGCGGTGGTGTTCCAGCAGATCGGCTTGATCGCCCTGGTCGAGATGGGGCTGTTCCTGCTGTTGCTGGTGATCGGTTTCGCCTACGTGTGGAAGAAGGGAGCGCTCGAATGGGAGTGATGGATTCCGTCAGCCGGGTGATGCACAACCCGGAGCCGCTGAGCCTGGTCGATGACATCCTGCGGCCGGCCGGCGACAACCCGGTGGTCCAGCGCGGCTTCGCCACCACCAGCATCGATGCGCTGATGAACTGGGCACGCACCGGCTCGATGTGGCCGATGACCTTCGGCCTGGCCTGTTGCGCGGTGGAGATGATGCACGCCGGCGCGGCGCGTCTCGACCTTGACCGCTACGGCGTGATCTTCCGTCCCAGCCCGCGCCAGTCCGACGTGATGATCGTCGCCGGCACCCTGGTCAACAAGATGGCCCCGGCCCTGCGCAAGGTCTACGACCAGATGCCCGAGCCGAAGTGGGTGATCTCGATGGGCAGCTGCGCCAATGGCGGCGGCTACTACCACTATTCCTATTCGGTGGTGCGCGGCTGCGATCGCATCGTGCCGGTGGACATCTACGTGCCGGGCTGCCCGCCCACGGCCGAAGCCCTGATCCACGGCATCCTGCAGCTGCAGAAGAAGATCCGCCGCACCAGCACCATCGCGCGCTCCTGAGCCGCTCGTTTCCGAAGGCGCAGTCCATGACCGACACCCCAAACACCTCGCTGGCCGGGCAGCTCGCTGCGCGATTCGGCGACACGCTGGCGATCAGCACCGCACGCGACGAAACCGTCGCCGAACTGGCCGCCGCCGACCTGCTCGCGGTGGCTGCCGCGCTGCGCGACGAGCCGGCTTTCCGCTTCAGTGAGCTGATCGACCTGTGCGGCATCGACTACCTGGGCTATGGCCAGACCGAGTGGAACACCGAGACCGTCTCCGGTTCCGGCTTTTCGCGCGGCGTGGAAGGGCAGGCGCTGGGCCGCTTCGACTGGGCCGGTCGTCCGCGTACCGACGGTGAGCCCCGCCCGCGTCGTTTTGCGGCGGTGATCCAGCTGCTGTCGATCGAGCACAACCGCCGCCTGCGCCTGCGCGTGTTCTGCGAGGACGAAAGCCTGCCGGTGGTGCCGTCGCTGACCTCGATCTGGCCGGGCGTGAACTGGTTCGAGCGCGAGGCGTTCGACCTGTACGGCATCATTTTCGAAGGCCATCCGGACCTGCGCCGCATCCTCACCGACTACGGTTTCGTCGGCCATCCGTTCCGCAAGGACTTCCCGCTGATCGGCAATGTCGAGGTGCGCTACGACGCCGAGCAGAAGCGGGTGGTCTACCAGCCGGTCTCGATCGAGCCGCGCGTGCTGGTGCCGCGCACCATCCGTGACGACGCCGATCTGGTGCAGGCACAGGCCGAAGCCGCCGACAACTGGCGGGAGAATTGAGCATGCAGGAAATCCGCAACTACACGATGAACTTCGGCCCGCAGCATCCGGCCGCCCACGGCGTGCTGCGCCTGGTGCTGGAGATGGACGGCGAGACCATCGTCCGCGCCGATCCGCACGTCGGCCTGCTGCATCGTGGCACCGAGAAGCTGGCCGAGTCCAAGCCGTTCAATCAGTCGATCGGCTACATGGACCGGCTCGACTACGTGTCGATGATGTGCAACGAGCACGCCTACGTGAAGGCGATCGAGAACCTGCTGGGGATCGAGGCGCCGGAGCGTGCGCAGTACATCCGCACCATGTTCGACGAGATCACCCGCATCCTGAACCACCTGATGTGGATCGGCTCGAACGCGCTCGATCTGGGCGCGATGGCGGTGTTCCTCTACGCGTTCCGCGAACGCGAGGAGCTGATGGACGTCTATGAGGCGGTGTCGGGCGCGCGCATGCACGCCACCTACTACCGTCCCGGCGGCGTGTACCGCGACCTGCCGGCGCAGATGTCGAAGTACCGCGAGTCGCCCTGGCACAAGGGTGCCGACCTCAAGCGCATCAACAGCTGGCGCGAAGGCTCGATGCTCGATTACCTGGAAGCCTTCAGCAACGACTTCCCGTCGAAGGTGGACGAGTACGAGGACCTGCTCACCACCAACCGCATCTGGAAGCAGCGCACCGTCGGCATCGGCGTGATCAGCCCGGAACAGGCCCAGGAATGGGGTATGACCGGCGCGATGCTGCGCGGCTCGGGCATCGCCTGGGATCTGCGCAAGAAGCAGCCGTACGCGCGCTACGCCGAGATGGATTTCGACATCCCGGTCGGCGTCAACGGCGATTGCTACGACCGTTACCTGGTGCGCGTGGAAGAAATGCGCCAGTCCAACCGCATCATCCAGCAGTGCGTGAAGTGGCTGAAGGCCAACCCCGGCCCGGTGATGGTGAAGAACTTCAAGGTCGCTCCGCCGTCGCGGGTCGAGATGAAGGAAAGCATGGAAGCGCTGATCCACCACTTCAAGCTGTTCACCGAGGGCTACAGCGTGCCCGCCGGCGAGACCTACGCCGCGGTCGAGGCGCCCAAGGGCGAGTTCGGTTGCTACCTGGTCTCCGACGGCGCCAACAAGCCGTTCCGCGTTCACCTGCGCGCCCCCGGTTTCGCCCACCTGTCGTCGATGGACGCCATCGTGCGCGGCCACATGCTCGCCGACGTGGTGGCCATGATCGGTACCTACGATCTGGTCTTCGGCGAAGTGGATCGATGATGACGGGATTCGGGATTCGGGATTCGGGATTCGGCGCGGCGGCAAGCCGTGGCGTGCTCCTCCCGGTCGCCGCTACCAGTCGCAGTTACAGCACATTTCATACCGAATCGGAATTCGTCGATCGCGGAGCGGGTTTTTCCCGAATCCCGAATGCCGAATCCCGAATCCCGGAGTTCAACCCATGAAAGCCACCGGAAATTTCGAGCAGGTCAGGAACGTCGATCCGTTCGTCGTGCTGACTGAACATACCCGCCATCACATCGATGAGTGGGTGGCCCGCTTCCCGCCGGACCGCAAGCGGTCGGCGCTGATCCAGGCGCTGTTCGGCGCGCAGGAGCAGAACCAGGGCTACCTCACCGACGAGCTGATCACCGCGGTGGCGAAGTATCTCGACCTGCCTTCGGTGTGGGCCTACGAGGTCGCCAGCTTCTACTCGATGTTGGAAACGAAGCCGGTCGGCCGCAACAACGTGGCGATCTGCACCAACATCTCGTGCTGGCTCAACGGTGCCGAGGACCTGGTGCGCCACTGCGAGCAGAAGCTGGGCATCAAGCTCGGCGAGAGCACGCCGGACGGCCGCGTCTACCTCAAGCAGGAAGAAGAGTGCATCGCTGCCTGCGTGTACGCGCCGGCGATGACCGTGAACGGCCATTACCACGAGCGCATCAACATCGAGAAGCTCGACCAGATTCTGGACGGGTTGGAGTAAGCACGACATGGCAAGCACTACCGGTCCGGTCGGGCCCGCACCCAAGGAACACCAGGTCGTCTACACCACGCTGCATTTCGACAAGCCGTGGGCGATGGCCAGCTACGAGCAGGTCGATGGCTACAAGGCGTGGCGGAAGATCCTCGCCGAGAAGCCGGATCCGGCCTCGCTGGTGGAGGAGATCAAGAAGTCGAGCCTGCGCGGTCGCGGCGGCGCGGGCTTCCCGACCGGCCTGAAGTGGTCCTTCATGCCGAAGGGCGACATGCAGAAGTACATCCTGTGCAACTCGGACGAGTCCGAGCCGGGCACCGCCAAGGATCGCGACATCCTGCGCTACAACCCGCATGCGGTGATCGAGGGCCTGGCGATCGCCTGCTACTGCACCGGCTCCACCGTGGCCTACAACTACCTGCGCGGCGAATTCCACCACGAGCCGTTCGAGCACTTCGAGGAAGCGCTGAAGGAGGCCTACGCGGCCGGCCTGCTGGGCAAGAACGTGCAGGGCAGCGGCATCGACGTGGACATCCACGCCGCGCTGGGCGCCGGCGCCTACATCTGTGGCGAGGAAACCGCGCTGATGGAGTCGCTGGAAGGCAAGAAGGGCCAGCCGCGCTTCAAGCCGCCGTTCCCGGCCAACTTCGGCCTGTACGGCAAGCCCACCACGATCAACAACACCGAGACCTACGCCTCGGTGCCGGCGATCCTGCGCAATGGCGCCGACTGGTTCCTGAACATCGGCAAGCCCAACAACGGCGGCCCGAAGATCTTCTCGGTCTCCGGCCACGTCAACAATCCGGGCAATTTCGAGATCCGCCTGGGCACCCCGTTCACCGAACTGCTGGCAATGGCCGGTGGCGTGCGCAACGGCAACAAGCTCAAGGCGGTGATCCCCGGCGGCTCCTCGATGAAGGTGCTGACCGGCGAGGAGATGCTGGCCATCACCATGGACTACGACGCGATCCAGAAGGCGGGTTCCGGCCTCGGCTCGGGCGCGGTGGTGGTGATGGACGAGACCACCTGCATGGTCAAGGTCTGCCAGCGCATCTCTCGTTTCTACAAGGCCGAGTCCTGCGGCCAGTGCACGCCTTGCCGTGAGGGTACCGGCTGGATGTACCGCGTGCTGACCCGCATCGTCGAAGGCAAGGGCACCGAGGATGACCTGCATCGCCTGAAGGCGATCGCCGGCCAGATCGAGGGCCACACCATCTGCGCCTTCGGCGAAGCCGCCGCATGGCCGGTGCAGGGCTTCCTGGCCAAGTTCTGGCATGAATTCGAATACTACGTGCAGCATGGTCGCTCGATGACCGAGGACCAGCTTGCCGCCAACCGTGGAGTTGCTGCCTGATGAGTGCGCAGCCAACCAATAATGCCGCGCTCGACCTCGTCAACATCGAGGTCGACGGCAAGCCGACGCAGATCCGCAAGGGCGCGATGATCATCGAGGCGGCCGACGCCATCGGCGTGTCGATCCCGCGCTTCTGCTATCACCGCAAGCTGCCGATCGCCGCCAATTGCCGCATGTGCCTGGTCGACGTGGAGATGGGCGGTCGCATGATGCCCAAGCCGCAGCCGGCCTGCGCCACCCCGGTGGCCGAGGGCATGAAGGTGATGACGCGGTCGGACAAGGCGCTGAAGTTCCAGAAGGACGTGATGGAATTCCTTCTGATCAACCATCCGCTGGACTGCCCGGTCTGTGACCAGGGCGGCGAGTGCGAACTGCAGGACGTGGCGCTGGGCTACGGCCGCAGCGTGTCGCGCTTCACCGAGCGCAAGCGCACCGTGGCCGACGAGAACATCGGGCCGCTGGTCGCCACCGAGATGACCCGCTGCATCCAGTGCACCCGCTGCGTGCGCTTCACCAGCGAGATCGCCGGCACCTACGAGCTCGGTGGCATGAACCGCGGCGAGAACCTGCAGATCGGCACCTACATCGGCAAGACGATCGAGACCGAGCTGTCCGGCAACATCATCGATGTCTGCCCGGTCGGTGCGCTGACCAACAAGCCGTTCCAGTTCAAGGCGCGTGCCTGGGAACTGGTGGCCAAGCCGTCGATCGCCTGCCACGACGCGTTGGGCTCCAACCTGTGGCTGCACGTGCGCCGCGGCGAGGTGCTGCGCACGGTGCCGCGCGACAACGACGCGATCAACGAGTGCTGGCTGTCCGATCGTGACCGCTACAGCCATCAGGGCCTGTATGCGGCCGATCGCCTGCATGCTCCCGAGGTCAAGCGCGACGGCCAGTGGCAGGCGACTACCTGGGAAGACGCGCTGGCGTTTGCCGGCGAGGCACTGAAGAAGGCGCCGGGCAACGAGCTGGGCGTGCTGGTGCATCCGGCCACCTCGAACGAGGAAGGCGACCTGCTGATGCGCCTGGCGCGCGGCCTGGGCAGTGCCCATGTCGACCATCGCCTGCGCCAGCTGGATTTCGCCGATGGTGCGATCGCGCAGCCGTTCGGCGTGCCGGTGGCGGAGCTGGACAAGGTCAGCGCGGCGCTGCTGGTCGGTTCCGACCTGCGCCACGAGATGCCGCTGGTCAACCATCGCCTGCATCAGGCGGTGAAGAAGGGCGCCAGGGTCTACGCGGTCAATCCGGCGCATTTCGACTTCAACTACAAGCTGGCCGGTGAGGCCGTCGCCGCGCCGCAGGCGCTGGTCGACGCGCTGGCGGCACTGGCCAAGGCGGCTGGTGGCGAAGTGCCGGCGGCGCTGGCCGACGTGGTCAACGGCGCGCAGCACGATGCCGGCGACGCCGACGCGATCGCCGTGCTGAAGGCGGGCAGGGCGGTGGTGATCCTCGGCGAAGCCGCGGCCACCCATCCGCGGGCTTCGCTGCTGCGCGCGCTGGCCCGTTTCATCGCCGCCGCCACTGGCGCCGGCTACAACGAACTGCCGCTGGGCGCCAACGCGGTCGGCCTCGGCAAGCTGGGCGTGCTGCCCGGCAATGGCGGCCTGGATACCGCAGCGATGCTGGCCCAGCCGCGCAAGAGCTATCTGCTGTATGGCGTCGAGCCACCGCACGATTTCGCCGATGGGGCGGCCGTGCTGAAGGCGCTGCGCGGCGCCGATCAGGTGGTCGCGTTCAGTGCCTACGCCAGCCCTGCGCTGCGCGAGGTGGCTGACGTGATCCTGCCGATCGCGCTGCTGCCGGAAATCGACGCGACCCTGGTCAATGTCGATGGGCTGGCCCAGAGCGTGGCGGCCGGTGCGCGTGCACCGGGCGAATCGCGTCCGGGCTGGAAGGTGCTGCGTGCCCTTGGTGGTTCGCTGCAGCTGGCCGGCTTCGAGTTCGACGACCTGGCCGGCCTGCGTGACGGCATCGTCGAGCGTGCGGTGACGCCGCGTGATGGCGTGGCCGCGCGCCCCGCCGCTGCGGCGCTGACCCGACTGGCCACCTGGCCGATCTACCGCGGCGATGCGGTGCTGCGTCGCGCCACCGCGTTGAACGCCCATCCGCTGAATCGTGCTCCGGCCGTGCGCCTGAATGCGCAGGAAGCGCAGCGCCAGGGCCTCGCCGAGGGCGCCTCGGTGCAGGTCGGCGAGGTCGTGTTGCCGCTGGTGGTCGATGCCTCCGTGCCTGATGGCGCGGTCTGGATCGAGGCTGCCCAGGATTCCACTGCCACGCTGCCGCCTTACGGCGCGGCCATCACCCTGAGCAAGGCATAAGCATCATGGCTGAGCAACTCATCAACCAGGTCCTGTGGCCGATCATCTACATCCTGTGCATCGTGCTGCCGCTGGTCGTTGCGGTGGCGATGTTCGTGTACTGGGAGCGCAAGGTCATCGGCTGGATGCACGTGCGCATGGGGCCGAACAAGATCGGTCCGCTGGGCCTGCTGCAGGCCTTCGCCGACGTGGTCAAGCTGCTGATCAAGGAAGTGATCCTGCCGACCAAGGCCAACCGCTTCCTGTACTACACCGCGCCGCTGATCGCGCTGGTGCCGGCACTGGCGGCGTGGACGGTGATCCCGTTCAGCGGAAAGATGGTGCTGTCCAACGCCAACGCCGGCATCCTCTATCTGCTGGCGATGACCTCGATGGGCGTGTACGGCATCATCATCGCCGGCTGGGCCTCCAACTCCCGCTATGCCCTGCTTGGCGCGATGCGCTCGGCGGCCCAGGTGATCTCCTACGAGCTGGCGATGGGCCTGTGCCTGGTCTGCGTGCTGGTGCTGGCCGGTTCGCTGAACCTGTCCGACATCGTCAACGCGCAGGCCGGCGGCAAGGGCCTGTTCGACTGGTTCTGGCTGCCGCTGCTGCCGGTGTTCGTGATCTATTTCATCGCCGGCGTGGCCGAGACCAACCGCGCGCCGTTCGACGTGGCCGAGGGTGAGTCGGAAATCGTCGCCGGCTTCCACGTGGAATATTCCGGCTCGGCCTTCGCGATCTTCTTCCTGGCCGAATACGCCAACATGATCCTGGTCAGCTTCCTGACCTCGATCCTGTTCCTCGGCGGCTGGCTCAGCCCGTTGCAGGGCTGGATCCACGCCGACGCGCCGGCCTGGATCAACTGGCTGTGGACCGGAAGCTGGGCCTGGTTGTTCATCAAGGCCTTCGTGATGAGCTTCTTCTTCCTCTGGTTCCGCGCCACGTTCCCGCGCTACCGCTATGACCAGATCATGCGGCTGGGCTGGAAGGTCCTCATTCCCATCGCCATCGCCTGGGTTGCCGTTTCCGGCTGCATGAAGTTCTTCGGCTGGGTCAGCATCGGCGCAGGGGCATAACCAATGAATCGCATTACCGGCTATTTCAAGAGTCTTCTGCTGATCGAGTTGCTGCAGGGCATGCGCCTGACCATGGGCTACATGTTCAAGCCGAAGTACACCGTGCGCTACCCGATGGAGCACATTCCGAAGTCGAACCGCTTCCGTGGCCTGCACGCGCTGCGCCGCTACGCCAACGGCGAAGAACGCTGCATCGCCTGCAAGTTGTGCGAGGCGGTGTGCCCGGCGCTGGCGATCACGATCGATTCGGCCCCGCGCGAGAGCGACGGCCAGCGTCGTACCACGCGTTACGAGATCGACCTGTTCAAGTGCATCTTCTGCGGTTTCTGCGAGGAGAGCTGCCCGGTCGATTCGATCGTGGAGACCTCGATCCACGAGTACCACTTCGAGCATCGCGGCGAGAACGTGGTGGACAAGCCCAAGCTGCTTGCCATCGGTGACCGCTTCGAGCAGCAGATCGCCGCCGACCGCGCGCAAGACGCGGCGTACCGCTGAGGCCTGACGATGAATCCCCAATTGTTGCAACTGATCTGTTTCTACGCTTTCGGCCTGGTCACCGTGGCCGGCGCGCTGTCGGTGATCTCGATGAAGAACACCGTGCACGCCGTGCTGTCGCTGGTGCTGACCTTCTTCAGCGCGGCCTGCCTGTGGATGTTGCTGGAAGCCGAGTTCCTGGCCCTGGCGCTGATCGTGGTCTACGTCGGCGCGGTGATGGTGCTGTTCCTGTTCGTGGTGATGATGCTGGACATCGATCACGAGAAGATGCGCGAGGGCTTCGTGAAGTTCCTCCCGGTCGGCCTGATCGTGGCGGTGGTGATGCTGGTGGAGATGCTCGGCCTGATCGGCGTGCGCTCGATGCAGGCGCAGGTGCTGGGTGCCAACCCGGCGCTGGCCGAAGGCATGTCCAACACCCAGTGGCTGGGCCATGCGCTGTACACGAAGTTCCTGCTGCCGTTCGAGATCGCCGCGCTGATCCTCACCGTGGGCGTGGTCGCGGCGGTGGCGCTGACCCTGCGCGAGCGCAGCGATGCACGCCATGTCGCGCCGGGCGACCAGGTCAAGGTCGATCCGCGCAGCCGCATCCGCATCGTCAAGATGGATGCCGTCCGTCCCGAGCCGCCGGCCGTTGCCGAGGAGCCGCAGTCATGATCTCTCTCGCACACTACATCGTGCTCGGCGCCGTGCTGTTCTGCATTGCCGTCGCCGGCCTGTTCATCAACCGCAAGAACGTGATCGTGCTGTTGATGTCGATCGAGCTGATGCTGCTCGCCGTGAACATGAACTTCGTGGCGTTCTCGCGCTTCCTCGGCGACGCCGCAGGACAGGTGTTCGTGTTTTTCATTCTCACCGTGGCCGCGGCGGAAGCCGCCATCGGCCTGGCGATCCTGGTCCTGCTGTTCCGTACGCGCAGCACGATCAACATCGCCGACATCGACAGCATGAAGGGCTGAGCACATGGGTCTGTCCACCTCCATCCTGCTGACCATCGCGCTGGCACCGCTTGCCGGTTGCCTGCTCGCGGGTTTCTTCGGTCGCTTCATCGGGCGGGTCGGCGCGCACTGCGTCACCATCCTCGGCGTGGCGATCTCCTGCGCGCTGTCCTTCTACGTGCTCTACCAGCTCACTGCCGGTGGCGCGCCGACCTACAACGAGAACCTCTACACCTGGTTCCAGATCGGCCCGTTCAACGCCAGCGTGGGCTTCATGGTCGACCGCCTCACCGGCATGATGCTGGTGGTGGTGAGCTTCGTTTCGCTGCTGGTGCACCTGTACACCATCGGCTACATGGACGGTGATCCGGGCTACAAGCGCTTCTTCGCCTACATCTCGCTGTTCACCTTCTCGATGTTCATGCTGGTCATGAGCAACAACTTCATGCAGCTGTTCTTCGGCTGGGAAGCGGTGGGCCTGGTGTCGTACCTGCTGATCGGCTTCTGGTACAAGAAGCCGACCGCGATCTTCGCCAACCTCAAGGCGTTCCTGGTCAACCGCGTGGGTGACTTCGGCTTCCTGCTGGGCATCGCCGGCGTGCTGTATTTCCTGCACACGCTGGACTACACCACGGCCTTCGAAGCCGCGCCGTCGCTGGTCGGCCGCACGCTGCAGATCACCGCCGGCACGCAGTGGGACGCCTCCACCGTGGTCTGCATCTGCCTGTTCATCGGCGCGATGGGCAAGTCGGCCCAGGTGCCGCTGCACGTGTGGCTGCCTGACTCGATGGAAGGCCCGACCCCGATCTCGGCGCTGATCCACGCCGCGACCATGGTCACCGCCGGCATCTTCATGGTGGCGCGCATGTCGCCGCTGTTCGAGCTGTCGTCCACCGCGCTGAGCTTCGTGCTGGTGATCGGCGCCACCGGTGCGCTGTTCACCGGCCTGATCGGCATCGTGCAGAACGACATCAAGCGCGTGGTGGCGTACTCCACGCTGTCGCAACTGGGTTACATGACGGTGGCGCTGGGCGTGTCGATGTACTCCGGCGCGGTGTTCCACCTGATGACCCACGCCTTCTTCAAGGCGCTGCTGTTCCTCGGTGCCGGTTCGGTGATCATCGCCATGCACCATGAGCAGGACATGCGCTACATGGGCGGCCTGCGCAAGTACATGCCGATCACCTGGATCACCATGTGGATCGGTTCGCTGGCGCTGGTGGCGATTCCGTTCACCTCGGGCTTCTACTCGAAGGACGCGATCATCGAGGCAGTCGGCGAGTCGCATCGCTGGGGTGCCGGCTACGCCTACTTCTGCGTGATGGCCGGTGCGCTGGTGACGGGCCTGTACACCTTCCGCCAGATGTACCTGACCTTCCACGGCAAGGAGCGCTTCACCGTGGTTGCGCACCATGGCCACGGCCATGACAGCCACGACGACCACGGCCACCACGAGCCGGGCGTGCTGGAGCATGCACCGAAGGAGTCGCCGTGGGTGGTGACCGTGCCGCTGGTGCTGCTGGCGATCCCGTCGCTGCTGGTGGGTTTCTTCACGGTCGGCCCGATGCTGTTCGGCGGCTGGTTCGGCAACGCGATCCACGTGGAAGAGGCCAACAACGTGCTGGCCGAGATGGCTGGCGAGTTCCATGGCGCCGCCGCCATGGCGCTGCACGGCTTCACCCAGTTGCCGTTCTTCCTGGTGCTGGCCGCGTTCGCCATCTGCACCTACATCTACCTGTTCAACATCGCGCTGGCCGATCGCATCAAGACCGCGCTGAAGCCGCTGTGGACCGTGCTGGACCGCAAGTACTGGATCGACAACGTGTACTTCGCGCTGTTCGCCAAGGGCGGCGTGGCGCTGGGCCGCGGCTTCTGGAAGGCGGGCGAGGCCACGGTGATCGACGGCGCGATGGTCAACGGCTCGGTCGGCGTGGTGCATCGCATCGCCGCCACCGTGCGTCGCCTGCAGTCGGGTTACCTCTATCACTACGTGTTCGCGATGATCCTCGGCCTGATCCTGCTGCTTGGCGGGTACTGGCTGATCGGCTCCGCGCCGGTCGGGCAATAAGGGAAGCAGATCCATGTTCAATCACTTGCTCAGCCTGCTGATCTGGCTGCCCGTCGCCGGGGCCATTCCGGTACTGCTTGCCGGCTCGGCCCGGCCCAACCTGGCGCGCTGGCTGGCGCTGCTGATGACGGTGCTGACCTTCGTCGTCAGCCTGTCCCTGCTGGTGCAGTACAACGCCGACCAGGGCGGCCAGCAGCTGACCGAAAGCTATTTGTGGATCGCCTCGTGGGGCGTGCACTACGGCCTGGCGGTCGACGGCATCTCGGTGGCCCTGATCGTGATGACCACCTTCGTCTCGATCCTGGTGATCGCCGGCGCCTGGGAGGTCATCCAGGACAAGCCGCACCAGTACATGGCCGCGATGCTGATGCTCGAAGGCCTGTTGATCGGCGTGTTCTGCGCCACCGACGCGCTGCTGTTCTATGCGCTGTTCGAGGCGATCCTGATCCCGATGTTCATCCTGATCGGCATCTGGGGCGGCCCGCGCCGCGTGTACGCCACGCTGAAGTTCTTCATCTACACGTTCTTCGGCTCGGTCTTCATGCTGATCGCGCTGCTGTACCTGTACCAGAAGGCGCACACCTTCGACCTGGCCACGCTGGCGGCGCTGCCGCTGACCTTCAAGGAGCAGGCCTGGATCTTCTTCGCCTTCCTGATCGCCTTCGCGATCAAGGTGCCGATGGTGCCGGTGCACACCTGGTTGCCGGACGCCCACGTCGAGGCGCCGACCGGCGGCTCGGTGCTGCTGGCGGCGGTGATGCTGAAGGTGGGTACCTACGGCATGCTGCGCTTCATCCTGCCGATCGTGCCGGATGCCGGTGCGCACTTCGCCTGGCTGGTGATCGTGCTGAGCCTGGTCGCGGTGGTCTACATCGGCTACGTGGCGCTGGTGCAGGAGGACATGAAGAAGCTGGTGGCGTACTCCTCGGTGGCGCACATGGGCTTCGTCACCCTGGGCATCTTCATCGCCTTCGCGCTGGTGCGCGAGCAGGGCAGCACCGACATGGCGCTGCTGGGCATGCAGGGCGCGATGGTGCAGATGATCTCGCACGGCTTCGTTTCCGGCGCGATGTTCACCTGCATCGGCGTGATGTATGACCGCCTGCACACCCGCCAGATCAAGGACTACGGCGGCGTGATCAACGTGATGCCGTGGTTCGGCTTCTTCTACGTGCTGTTCGCGATGGCCAACTGCGGCCTGCCGGGCACCAGCGGCTTCGTCGGCGAATTCATGGTGATCCTGGCCAGCTTCGCGGCCAACCCGTGGATCGCGCTGTTCGCCGCGTTCACGTTGATCATCGGTGCGGCCTACACGCTGTGGCTGGTCAAGCGCGTGCTGTGGGGCGACATCACCAATCCGCACGTGGCCGAGATGAAGGAGATCAACGGGCGCGAGACCTTCGTGCTGGTCGCCTTCGCCGCCGCCGTGCTGGCGCTGGGCATCTGGCCGCAGCCGCTGGTCCACCTGATGGACAGCTCGGTGGCGCAGCTGGCGCAGCAGCTGGCCATTCACAAGATTTGATCGGGACCGAACATGCCCACACTGAATGACATCCTGATCCTGCTGCCGGAGTTCTACCTGGTGGCGGCCGCGTGCCTGCTGTTGTTGCTGGACGCTTTCATGAAACCCGCGCAGCGCCCGTTGCTGCACTGGCTGTCGATCGCGGTGCTGCTGGTCGGCATCTACCTGGTGATCGCCGGACAGCCGGAACAGCCGGTGACCGCCTTCGGCGGGATGTTCGTGCGCGACGGTGCGGCGGAAATCCTCAAGGTGTTCGCGCTGGCGACCACCGCGCTGGTGTTCGTCTACTCGCGTCCGTACCTGGTCGACCGCAACCTTTTCCGCGGCGAGTTCTACACGCTGATGATCTTCGCGGTGATCGGCATCATGCTGCTGGTCTCGGCCGGCAGCCTGGTCACCATCTACCTGGGCCTGGAGCTGCTGTCGCTGTCCTCGTACGCGCTGGTGGCGATGAACCGTGATGCCAAGCTGCCGCCGGAAGCGGCGATCAAGTACTTCGTGCTGGGTGCGCTGGCCTCGGGCATGCTGCTGTACGGCATGTCGATGGTCTACGGTGCCTCGGGCATGGGCGGCGTGCCGAGCCTGGACCTGGCCCAGTTGCACGGCGTGATGGGCTACACCACCGCGCCGACCCTGCTGCTGTTCGGCCTGATCTTCATGATCGTCGGCATCGGCTTCAAGCTGGGCGCCGCGCCGTTTCACATGTGGATCCCGGACGTCTACCAGGGTGCACCCACGCCGGTCACCACCTTCGTCGCCTCCGGTTCCAAGCTGGCCGCGTTCGGCATGGCGTGGCGCCTGCTGGATGCCGGCATGGGCGACCTGTCGGCGCACTGGCAGCTGATGCTGGCCGTGCTGGCCGTGCTGTCGCTGGCGATCGGCAACCTGGTCGCGATCGTGCAGACCAACCTCAAGCGCATGCTGGCGTACTCGACCATCTCGCACATGGGTTACCTGCTGCTGGGCCTTTCCGCGGCCAGCCCCGAGGGTTACACCGCGGCGATGTTCTACGCGATCTGCTACGCCATCATGGGCGTGGTGGCCTTCGGCGTGATGCTGGCGATGAGCCGGGCCGGCTTCGAGTGCGAGGAGATCGCCGACCTGAAGGGCCTGAACCAGAAGTCGCCGTGGATGGCCTTCCTGATGTTGCTGGCGATGTTCTCGCTGGCCGGCGTGCCGCCGCTGTTCGGTTTCTGGGCCAAGGTGCTGGTGCTGGAGGCGGCGATCCACGCCAACATGCTGTGGCTGGCCATCGTCGGCGTGGTGTTCGCCATCATCGGCCTGTACTACTACCTGTACGTGGTCAAGGTGATGTACTTCGACAAGCCGGTGGATGGTGGCGCCGACAAGGCCCAGCCGGACGGCTTCCTGCGCGTGGTGCTGTCGCTGAATGCGCTGGCGCTGCTGGCCCTGGGCATGTACTGGGGGCCGCTGCTGGAGTGGTGCCGCCACGCCTTCGGGCTCTGATGCAAACGGATTTTGCATCGGGGCTTGCAAGAAGTCGGCCACCTGTGTAAACTCTTTCAACTCTGATGCGGGGTGGAGCAGTCTGGCAGCTCGTCGGGCTCATAACCCGAAGGTCGCAGGTTCGAATCCTGCCCCCGCTACCAGGATCTTTCTTGATCCAAGAAAGCCTCCTCGTGAGGCTTTTTTGTTGGGCGCAACGGATGCTCCGCACTGGCCGCCACGGCGGTCGGGCCCGGGAAAGTCCCGGCAGGAAAGCGACATCGGCAGGGCAGGGAAATGGGCCGTTGGAGCCCTTTTTTTGTTTCTGGCGTCCGAACAGGCGATCGGCAAGGCGAGCGATGGATACACAGGCACTGGCACAGCGTTTTTCCGAGGTACTGGCCGATCTGCGGCTGGAATGCCTGGGCGTGGAGTTCATTCCGTCGCACGGGCAGAGTACCCTGCGCGTTTACCTCGACCTGCTTGACCATCTGGGCGAGGACGGCGAACGGCGCGAGGTCGGCATCGAGGATTGCGAAACCGCCAGTCGCGAGCTGTCCGCCATGCTCGACGTGGAGGATCCGATTCCGGGTCATTACGTGCTGGAGGTTTCCTCGCCGGGCCTGGATCGTCCGTTGTTCACGGCGGAGCAGTTCGCCCGGGTCGCCGGCCAGGAAGTGAGGCTGGTGCTGAAGGCGCCGCTGGACGGACGCCGTCGACTGCGCGGCAAGCTGGCTTCGGTGGAAGGCGGGCACATCGTGCTGGAGGCCGAAGGCAAGCAGTTCGAATTCGATCACGCGCAGGTGGAAAGCGCCCGCGTGGTGCCGGATTGGGTGGCGCTGGGTTACGCGCCGCAGCCCAAGCCCGGTGGTCGCAAGAAAGCAGGCTGAATGATTGAACGGGGTGGCAGGGATGGCCGCTTTCGAACCGGTGTTCAGGGATGAGTGAAAAGTCAACGATTGGACGCCGCAGGGCGCCTATGGAGTGGTTGCAATGAGCAAAGAGCTTTTGCTGGTCGTGGATGCGGTCGCCAACGAGAAGGGCGTGCCGCTCGAGGTGATTTTCGAGGCGATGGAGGCTGCGCTGGCCTCGGCCGCGAAGAAGCGCTATCCCGACGAAGAGCCCGACATCCGCGTCTCGATCGACCATGACACCGGTGAATACGAAACTTTCCGTCGCTGGGAAGTCATCGCCGACGACGGCGAGATGGAGTCGCCCTCGTACCAGCTGCGCCTGATGGACGCGCTGGACGAGCGCGAGGACGCGCAGGTCGGCGAGTACATCGAGACGCAGATCGAGAACGCCGAGTTCGGCCGGATCGCGGCGCAGGCGGCCAAGCAGGTGATCGTGCAGCGTGTGCGCGAGGCCGAGCGCCAGCAGGTGGTCGACGCCTTCATCGATCGCGTCGGCGAGCTGGTCACCGGCATCGTCAAGCGCGTCGAGCGCGGCAACATCTATCTGGACCTGGGCAGCAATGCCGAGGCCTTCATTCCGCGTGACAAGACGATTCCGCGCGAGTCGGTACGCGTCGGCGACCGCGTGCGTGGTTACCTGTACGAAGTGAAGTCGGAAGTGCGCGGGCCGCAGCTGTTCGTCTCGCGCGCGGCGCCGGAATTCATGATCGAGCTGTTCAAGCTGGAAGTGCCGGAAGTCGGCCAGGGCCTGGTCGAGATCAAGGGCTGTGCCCGCGATCCGGGTGACCGCGCCAAGATCGCCGTGCTGGCCCACGACAGCCGCACCGATCCGATCGGCGCGTGCATCGGCATGCGCGGTTCGCGCGTGCAGGCGGTGTCCAACGACCTCAACGGCGAGCGCGTGGACATCATCCTGTGGCACGAGAACCAGGCCCAGTTCGTGATCAATGCGATGGCGCCGGCCGAGGTGCAGTCGATCATCATGGACGAGGAAAAGCACTCCATGGACATCGCGGTGGCCGAGGACAAGCTGTCCCAGGCGATCGGCCGCGGTGGCCAGAACGTGCGCCTGGCCAGCAAGCTGACCGGCTGGCAGCTCAACGTGATGACCCAGGACCAGGTCACCGCCAAGAGCGAGGCCGAGCAGGAAGCCGCCCGCGTGCTGTTCATGGACAAGCTCGAGGTGGATCAGGAAATCGCCGTGATCCTGGTGCAGGAAGGTTTTTCCAGCATCGAGGAGATCGCCTACGTGCCCAGCGCCGAGTTGCTGGCGGTGGACGGCTTCGACGAGGACATCGTCGAGGAGCTGCGTGCCCGCGCCCGCGATGCCCTGCTGACCGAGGCGCTGGCGGTGGAAGAAAGCGTCGACGAGCACCAGCCTTCCGCGGAGCTGCTGGCGCTGGAAGGCATGGACGAGGCGACGGCCTATGCATTGGCCGCCCGTGAGGTGAGCACGGTCGATGACCTGGCCGACCTGGCGGTGGACGACATGATCGACATCGAGGGCATGGACGAAGACCGTGCCGCAGCGCTGATCATGGCGGCACGCGCACCGATGATCGAGCGGCTGGAGAAGGGCGGCTGACCGCGGACGGCGACACCCGGGAAGGGTGCGCCGAGGAGGACTTCGAGAGAGTCCTCCACCAGGGATGGCGATGGCTGTACGGGTAATGCCGCACAGATGACAAGCGCGGAATGGCGGAGCAAAGAACACGATGTCGGACGTCACGATCAAACAACTGGCCCAGGTACTGGGCATGCCTGTCGACCGGCTGCTTTCGCAGCTGGGTGAGGCGGGCATGAAATTCTCCGACGCGGAGCAGGTCATCAGCAGCACCGAGAAGGTGAAGCTGCTGGGCTTCCTGCGCCGGACGCACGGCAAGAACGAGGCTGGCCCGGAGGCGGACGACAGTGCGCCACGGCAGATCACGCTCAGGCGACGAACCGTCGGCGAGCTGAAGGTCGCCACGCCCGGCGGTCGTGGTGCGGCAGGCTCCGCCAAGACGGTGAACGTGGAAGTGCGCGCCAAGCGCACCTACGTCAAGCGCAGCGTGATCGCCGAGGAAGCCAGCGTCGAACCGGAGCGCGAGGAGGCCGCGCGCAAGCTGCAGGAGTCGCAGCAGCAGCGCGAGCAGGAAGAGCGCGAGCGGGTCGAGGCCGAGCAGCGTCGCCAGGAAGAAGCGCAGCAGCGCGAACTGGACGAGCAGCGCCGGCAGCAGGCCGAGGAGGATCGTCAGCGCGAGGAAGCGGCCGCGGCCAAGGCAGCGGCCGAGGCGGAGGCTGCCGCTGTCGTGGCAGCCGATGAGGCCGTGCCGGCGGTAGTGCCGGAAACGCCGGCCGCGCCCCCGGCTCCGGCGGCTGCGAGCGAGGCTGAAACCGAAGCGAACGGCGGCGTGCAGCGCATCGACCAGCGTGAGCTGGGCATGATCCTTCCGCGCATCCACGAGCCGCGCAAACGCGAGAAGATCGTCAAGCCGGCCCCCGCACCGGCCCCCGCGCCCGCGCCGGCCCCCGCGCCGGCCGCGAGCAGCGATGCCGCGCGCGGCAAGCCGCGTCACGCCCGTGACCGCAATGACGCGGTTGCCGGCAAGGATGGCGGCGGCAAGCGTTTTGCCGGTGGACAGATGCATCTGAGCGACGCCGATCGTGCGCGTCGCTCGTCCAGCAACAAGCGTGGCAAGCCGGGTCGTGCCGGAGGCCGTGACATGGGGCGTGGCAGCGTCAGCCAGTCGACCGGTCCGCATGGCTTCTCGCGACCGACCGCGCCGGTGGTGCGCGAGGTGGTGGTGGGCGATGCCAACATCGTCGCCGAGCTGGCGCAGAAGATGGCGGTCAAGGGTTCGGAAGTGGTCAAGGCGCTGTTCAAGATGGGCGTGATGGCGACCATCAACCAGACCATCGACCACGACACTGCGGCGCTGGTGGTCGAGGAGCTTGGCCATACCGTGGTGGCCGACAACCAGAACAATGCCGAGGAAGCACTGGCGGCACACACCCAGAACGTCGAGCTGGAGGGCGAGAAGGTTTCGCGTCCGCCGGTGGTCACGATCATGGGTCATGTCGACCACGGCAAGACCTCGCTGCTCGATTACATCCGCCGCACCAAGGTGGCCTCCGGCGAAGCCGGCGGCATCACCCAGCACATCGGTGCGTACCACGTGGAAACCTCGAAGGGCGTGATCACCTTCCTGGATACCCCGGGACACGCGGCGTTCACCTCGATGCGTGCCCGTGGCGCGCAGTCGACCGACATCGTGATCCTGGTGGTGGCGGCCGACGACGGCGTCAAGCCGCAGACGATCGAGGCGGTCAAGCACGCCCGTGCGGCCAAGGTGCCGATGATCGTGGCGGTCAACAAGATGGACAAGGACGGCGCCAATCCGGACAACGTCAAGCAAGGCCTGGTGGCGCAGGAAGTGGTGCCGGAGGACTGGGGCGGCGACGTGCAGTTCGTGCCGGTGTCGGCCAAGACCGGCATGGGCGTCGACGATCTGCTCGACGCGATCTCGGTGCAGGCCGAAGTGATGGAGCTGAAGGCGGTGGTCGATGGCCGCGCTTCCGGCGTGGTGATCGAGTCCAGCCTGGATCGCGGTCGTGGCCCGGTGGCCACGGTGCTGGTGCAGCAGGGTACGCTGGCCAAGGGCGATTTCGTGGTCTGCGGCGTCGAATATGGCCGCATGCGTGCACTGGTCGACGAGACCGGCAAGCAGGTGCAGTCCGCCGGCCCGTCGATCCCGGTGCAGGTGCTGGGTCTGTCCGGCGTGCCGGAAACCGGTGACGATTTCGTCGCGGTCGAGGACGAGCGCCTGGCCCGCGAGGTTGCCGAGGAGCGCCAGCAGAAGCGTCGCGAATCGCGCATGGTCAGCAAGGCCAACCGGCTTGAGGACATCATCGCCAAGATGGGCCAGGGCGAGGAGCAGCAGACGCTCAACATCCTGGTCAAGGGCGACGTGCAGGGTTCTGTCGAGGCGCTGCGCGAGTCGCTGACCCAGATCGGCAACGATCGGGTGCGGGTCAACGTGGTTGCCTCCGGCGTCGGCGGCATCACCGAGTCCGACGCGACCCTGGCGGCCGCTTCCAAGGCGCTGGTGATCGGCTTCAACGTGCGCGCCGATGCTTCGGCACGCAAGGTGATCGAGACCAGCGGCCTGGATGTGCGCTACTTCTCGATCATCTACGACGTGATCGACCAGGTGACCCAGGCGGCGACTGGCCTGCTCGGCATGGAAGTGCGCGAGGACATCATCGGCATCGCCGAGGTCCGCGACGTGTTCCGCAGCTCGAAGTTCGGTGCGGTGGCCGGCTGCATGGTCGTCGAAGGCACGGTCAAGCGCAGCAAGCCGATCCGCGTGCTGCGTGACAACGTGGTGATCTTCGAGGGCGAGCTGGAATCCCTGCGCCGCTTCAAGGACCTCGTCGACGAAGTCCGCAGCGGCATGGAATGCGGCATCGCCGTGAAGCAGTACAACGACGTCAAGGCCGGCGACCAGATCGAGTGCTTCGAACGCACCGAGGTGGCTCGCACGCTGTGATGCCAACGGCACCACAGCGTGCGCGGGATTCGTGATTCGGGATTGGGGATTCGTCAGGAGCAAAGGCGAATCCCCGCAGTCCCGTAGCCGCGAAGACCCGCTTTTGCCCTGACGAATCCCCAATCCCGAATCCCCAATCCCGGCTTCAAACCATGCCCTCCCGCGATTTCAAACGTACCGACCGTATCGGCGCCGAGCTGAGGCGTGAGCTTGGACTGCTGGTGCATGCGGCGGTGCGCGACCATGGCCTGCCGTCGACCAGCGTGTCGGACGTGGAGATCACCCGTGACCTGGACTGGGCCACGGTGTGGGTGACCACGATGTTGCCGGATCAGGGCGCGGCGGCGGTGAAGGCGCTCAACGCGATGGGGCATGAAATCCGTCGTGCCCTGGCGCACAGCGGCATGCGCATCCGGCGGGTGCCGGAGCTGAAGTTCAAGTACGACGACTCGGTCGACAAGGGCGAGCGGATCGAGACCCTGCTGCGCCAGCAGGCGCGCGACCTCGGGCCGCGCGTCGAGGATGACGCCGAAGACGGCGACCAGGACTGAGCGGAAGCACCTGCAGCATCGATGAACCGTTCGCCGCGCATTCAATACCGTGACCTGCATGGCCTGATCCTGCTGGACAAGCCGCAGGGCCTGAGTTCCAACCAGGCCCTGCAGGCGGTGCGCCGCCTGTTGCGCGCATCCAAGGGCGGGCATACCGGTGCGCTCGATCCGCTGGCCACCGGCCTGCTGCCGCTGTGTTTCGGCGAGGCGACCAAGCTGGCCGGCAACCTGCTCGGCGCGCGCAAGGCTTACCTGGCCGAATGTCGGCTGGGCATCACTACCGATTCCGCTGACAGCGATGGCCAGATCGTGCTCGAACGCGCCGTGCCGGCGCTGGACGAGGCCGCGATCGAGACGGCGCTGGCGCCGCTGCGCGGGCGCATCCTGCAGGTGCCGCCGGTCTACTCGGCGCTGAAGCAGGATGGCGAGCGGCTGTACCTGAAGGCACGTCGTGGCGAGACCGTTGACGTGCCGCCGCGCGAAGTGGACGTGCACCGCCTGGATCTGCTGGCGCGCCATGGTGATTCGCTGCAGTTGCTGGTCGAGTGCGGTTCCGGTACCTACGTGCGTTCGCTGGCCCGCGATCTGGGCGAAAGCCTGGGCTGCGGCGCCCACCTGACCGCCTTGCGCCGGCTCTGGGTCGAACCGTTCCGTCAGCCGGCGATGGTTACCCTGGCGCAACTGGAGCAGGCGGCGGAGCAGGGCGACGAAGCCTTGCTGGCTTTCCTGATGCCGGTGTCGGCCGGGCTGGCGCATCTGCCGGCGCTGCATCTGGACGAGGCGCAGAGCATGGCCGTTTCGCGGGGCCAGCAGATCGTGTTGCCGGGGCTGGTCGAGGCGGGGCGTTGCGCGGCATTTGCCAGTGATGGCGTGCTGCTGGCCTTGCTGGAACCGGACGAACTCGGGCGGGTACGCGTCCTGCGCGGCTTCAACCTGCCGCCGGAACCGGCGGAATTGCCCTGATCAGTGGCTGCGCACTTGTTGTGACACCGCTCCCATCAGTAGAATAGACAAGTTATTTCAACGCTTTCATCCAACTAGGCGAAGCTTGCGCATGTGTCATCGCGATGATGCATGCGCAAGCTTCGCATCGCCTTTCCAAGGAAACGTAAATCCATGTCCCTTACCGCAGAACAGACTGGCAAGATCATCGCTGAATTCGGCCGCGTGCCGAACGATACCGGCTCCACCGAAGTGCAGGTGGCCCTGCTGTCGGCCCGCATCGAGCATCTCACCGGCCACTTCAAGGACCACAAGCAGGATCACCACTCGCGTCGTGGCCTGCTGAAGCTGGTCAACCAGCGCAAGCGCCTGCTGGCCTACCTGAAGGATCGCGATCTCGCTCGCTACCAGACCCTGATCGAACGCCTCGGCCTGCGCCGCTAAGGGGAACGAAAAATGGCAAAAGTAACCAAGTCATTCCAGTACGGTAATCACGAAGTCACGCTGGAGACGGGCGAAATTGCCCGCCAGGCATCCGGTGCGGTGATGGTCAGCATGGGCGGTACGGTGGTGCTGGTCACCGCCGTCGCCGCGGCCAAGCAGAAGGAAGGCCAGGACTTCTTCCCGCTCACCGTCGACTACGTGGAGAAGTTCTACTCCGCCGGTCGCATCCCGGGTGGTTTCTTCAAGCGCGAAGGCCGCCCGACCGAGAAGGAAACGCTGACCTCGCGCCTGATCGATCGCCCGGTGCGTCCGCTGTTCCCGGAAGATTTCAAGAACGAAGTGCAGGTCATCGCACAGGTCGTCTCGCTCAACCCCGAGGTCGACGGTGACATCCCGGCCCTGATCGGCGCCTCTGCCGCGCTGAGCCTGGCCGGTATCCCGTTCAAGGGCCCGATCGGCGCCGCCCGCGTCGGTTACGCCAATGGCCAGTACCTGCTGAACCCGTCGGTCACCGAGCTGAAGAGCTCGCAGCTGGACCTGGTCGTCGCCGGTACCGCCGGTGCCGTGCTGATGGTGGAATCCGAGGCCGAGCTGCTGTCCGAGGACGTGATGCTCGGTGCGGTGATGTTCGGCCACCAGCAGATGCAGGTCGCGATCCGCGCGATCGCCGAGCTGGCCACCGAAGCTGCCCGTCCGTCGATGGATTGGCAGGCGCCGGCCCGCGACGAGTCGCTGGTTGCCGCGTTGAAGGGCGCCGTCGGCGGCAAGCTGGAGGAAGCCTTCCAGGTGCGCGACAAGCTGCAGCGTCGTGACGCCATCGCCGCGATCAAGGCCGAAGTGCTCGAATCGCTCAAGGGCGAGGCCGAGGCGAAGGGCTGGGCCGCCGGTGCGCTGGCCAAGGAATTCGGCGAGCTCGAATACCACACCCTGCGCGACAGCGTGCTGAAGACCAAGGTGCGCATCGACGGTCGCCAGCTGGACGACGTGCGTGCGATCACCGCCCGCGTCGGCGTGCTGCCGCGTACCCACGGCTCGGCGCTGTTCACCCGCGGCGAGACCCAGGCGCTGGTGGTGGTCACGCTCGGTACCACCCGTGACGCGCAGATCATCGACGCGCCGGCCGGCGAGTCGAAGGATCCGTTCCTGTTCCACTACAACTTCCCGCCGTTCTCGGTGGGTGAGGCTGGCCGTTTCGGCGCGCCGAAGCGTCGCGAGATCGGCCATGGCCGCCTCGCCAAGCGTGGCGTGCAGGCGGTCAAGCCGAGCATCGAGGAATTCCCGTACGTGGTGCGCGTGGTCTCGGAAATCACCGAGTCCAACGGCTCCTCGTCGATGGCTTCGGTGTGCGGTTCCTCGCTGGCGATGATGGACGCGGGCGTGCCGTTGAAGGCGCCGGTGGCCGGCATCGCGATGGGCCTGGTCAAGGAAGGCAACGACTTCGTCGTGCTGTCCGACATCCTGGGCGACGAGGATCACCTCGGCGACATGGACTTCAAGGTGGCCGGCAGTGCCGAAGGCATCTCCGCGCTGCAGATGGACATCAAGATCGACGGCATCACCGAAGAGATCATGAAGGTGGCGCTGGCCCAGGCCAAGCGTGGTCGCCTGCACATCCTCGGCGAAATGGGCAAGGCGCTCAGCACCGCCCGTACCGAGATGAGCGAGTTCGCCCCGCGCCTGATCACCATCAAGATCCACCCGGACAAGATCCGCGAAGTGATCGGCAAGGGCGGCGCCACGATCCGCTCGATCACCGAGGAAACCGGCACCACGATCGACATCAGCGACGACGGCACCATCGTCATCGGCTCGGTTAACCGTGACGCCGGCGAAGCGGCGAAGAAGCGCATCGAGCAGATCACCTCCGACGTCGAGCCGGGCCGCATCTACGAAGGCAAGGTCGCCAAGCTGATGGACTTCGGCGCGTTCGTGACGATCATGCCGGGCAAGGACGGCCTGGTGCACGTGTCGCAGATTTCCGACGAGCGCGTGGAGAAGGTCTCCGACAAGCTCAAGGAAGGCGATATCGTCAAGGTCAAGGTGCTGGAAGTGGACAAGCAGGGTCGCATTCGCCTGTCCATGAAGGCGGTGACCGAGGAAGAGCGCAACGGCGCCACCGCCTGATCGCTTGCCTTTTCGGTGACACCACGAGGCCCGGCACATGCCGGGCCTCGTGCGTTTCGGATGCGATGATTTTGTGTCACGGCCTTTTGCTAGGATGCGGGGAACCTGCAACGAGGATGCAACGATGGCCGACCCGGCGAGCGATTTCCTGAAGGATTACCAGACCCTGGCACAGCAATCGTGGGAGGCCTGGACCCGCCAGTTCCAGCCACCCGCAGCCAACCCCTTCGCGCCACCGCAGGCCTCGGCCGGCAACGACACGCTGGAGCGCACGCTGTCCGGATTGAAGGGCTATTTCGACTGGATGCAGGGTGCGCTCGCCGGCAACACCGCATCGGCCGGGCCTGACTGGCGCCAGCAGTTGCAGCAGATGTTCGATGGCGCGGGCCAGCCGTTCGTGCAGGCTTTCGGCGGCATCGACAGTGCCGGTGCCGAAGGCTTCATGCGGCAGTGGCAGGACTGGATCCAGGCCGTACGCAACGGCGGTTTCGGCGACCTGCCGGGCAGCCACGGCCCGACACCGGGTTTCGGCCTCGACCGCGAGAAGCAGATGCAGCAGCAGGCGCTGGCCGGTGCCATGCTGGCGGCGATGCAGGCCACCGCCCGTTACCAGGAGCTGATCCAGCGGGCCAATGCCGAGGGCGTGCAGATCCTGCAGGCGAAACTGGCTGAGCCCGGGCGCAAGGTCGAATCGCTGAAAGCGCTGTACGACCTGTGGGTGGATGCCTCCGAAGAAGCCTACGCGGCGATCGCGCTGTCCGACGAGTTCCGCCAGGTCTATGGCGAGATGATCGACAGCCAGATGCGCGTGCGCCAGTTGCAGCAGCAACAGACCGAGGAGTGGTGCCGCCAGCTCGGCATGCCCACGCGCAGCGAGGTTTCCAGCCTGGGTGAGCGCCTGCAGGCCTTGCGTCGCGAAGTCCGCGCGGGCGGGGTCGCGGGTGGGGCAGGGCAGGCCGACGAGGTGCAGGCGCTGCGGCGCGAGGTGGCGGCGCTGAAGCGGCAGCTCGCTGCGTCGGTGCCCGGGCCCGTCGCGACGAAACCCGTCGCAGCGAAGCCGGCGACGCCGCGCAAGGCGGCCGCGAAGAAAGCCGCCCCCGCGCGCAAGGCGGCCAAGGCGACGAAGGCCGTCAAGACCACCGCATCCCGTCCCGCCCCGCGCAAGCGCAAGTAAGGAGAGCCCATCATGCAAACCCCGTTGCGCATCGACCCGGCCAAGGCACTGGGTGACATCGCCACCTTCCAGCGCAAGCTGGCCGCCGGCATGAACAACCTGCGCGGCATGCGCGAGCCCGAATACGCCAACACCCCGCGCGAACTGGTCTACAGCGAGGACAAGCTCAAGGTCTGGCACTTCAAGGGCCACGGCAAGCCGACCTCGAAAACCCCGCTGCTGATCGTCTACGCCCTGGTCAACACGGTATGGATGACCGACCTGCAGGCCGACCGCTCGATGGTGCGCAACCTGCTGGAGCAGGGCGAGGATGTCTACCTGATCGACTGGGGCTACCCCGACGGCGCCGATCGCTGGCTGACCCTGGACGACTACATCAACGGCTACCTCGACCGCTGCGTCGATGCCGTGCGCCAGCGCCACGACCTGGATGCGATCAACCTGCTCGGCATCTGCCAGGGTGGCGCGTTCTCGCTGTGCTACACCGCGCTGCACCCGGAGAAGGTGAAGAACCTGATCACCATGGTCACCCCGGTGGACTTCCAGACCCCGGACAACATGCTGTCGCACTGGTGCCGCGGCATGGACGTGGACCTGTTCGTCGACACCCTCGGCAACATCCCGGCCGGGCTGATGAACTACGTCTACCTGACCCTGAAGCCGCTGCGGCTGAACCAGCAGAAGTACATCGGCCTGGTCGACATCCTCGACAACCCGGCCGAGCTGGAGAACTTCCTGCGCATGGAGCGCTGGATCTTCGATTCGCCCGACCAGGCCGGCGAAGCCTTCCGCCAGTTCATCAAGGACTTCTACCAGGGCAACAAGCTGGTCAAGGGCACGCTGGAGATCGGCGGTCGTCCGGTCGACCTGGGCATGATCACCCAGCCGGTGCTCAACGTCTTCGCCGAGCAGGATCATCTGGTGCCGCCGGATGCCTCGCGCGCGCTGGGCAAGCACGTCGGCACCACCGACTACACCCAGCTGGCGTTCCGTGGCGGCCACATCGGCATCTACGTCTCCGGCCGCGCGCAGCGCGAAGTGCCGCCGGCGATCCACCAGTGGCTGCGCGCGCGCAGCTGATGTTGCTTCCTCTTCCCCGCAGCGCGGGGGAGAGGCCGGGGCGAGGGCAGGCCTTTCACGAGTGAGTGGAAGGTCGCCGCGCATGGCTTCCAGGATTCCACGCGGATTCGCAAGCCGTCCCGGATGAGCCTCCACCACGGGCATTCCCCTCATCCGGCCCCGCTTCCCGCAAGGAGCAGTGGGGCTGGAGCTGCGATAATCCTTCCATGAACAACATTCCCCATACCCACGATTCCATCCGCGCCGTGCAATGGCAGGGCGACCATCTTCGACTGCTCGACCAGCGCCTGCTGCCTGGCGAGGAACACTGGATCGACTGCCGCGACGCCGACCAGGTGACCGGTGCGATCCGCGACCTGATCGTGCGCGGCGCACCGGCGATCGGCATTGCCGCCGCCTGGGGCGTGGTGCTGGCCGCGCAGCAGCAGGCGAAGCTGGATGAGGTGCTGGCGACGCTGCGCGCAGCGCGTCCCACCGCGGTGAACCTGATGTGGGCGCTGGACCGCATGCAGCGGCGCATTGCCGCCGGTGCCGATGCCGCGGCGCTGGAACAGGAGGCGCAGGCGATCCAGGACGAGGACCTGGCCGCCAACCGCCACATGGGTGAACTCGGCGCCGCCCTGATCGCCGCCGGCTCCGGCGTGTTGACCCATTGCAACACCGGCTCGCTGGCCACCGCCGGCTACGGCACCGCGCTGGGCGTGATCCGCGCCGGCGTGGCGGCCGAACGCATCGTGCGCGTCTATGCCGGCGAGACCCGGCCCTGGCAGCAGGGCGCCCGGCTGACCATGTGGGAACTGCTGCGCGACGGCATCCCGGCGCAGCTGATCGCCGATTCCGCGGCCTCTCACCTGATGAAATCCGGTGCGGTGCAGTGGGTGATCGTCGGTGCCGACCGGATCGCCGCCAACGGTGACACCGCCAACAAGATCGGTACCTACCAGCTGGCCATCGCCGCGCGCCATCACGGCGTGAAGTTCATGGTGGTGGCGCCGTCCTCGACGGTGGACATGGCCACCGGCAATGGCGAGGAAATCGAGATCGAGCTGCGGGATCCGGCCGAGCTGCTCTCGGTGGCCGGTCGTCGCACCGTGGTCGAGGGCGCGCAGGCCTGGAATCCGGTGTTCGACGTGACCCCGGCCGAGCTGATCGACGCGATCGTCACCGAGCGTGGCGTGATCGAGCGGCCCAACGGCGTGGCGATGCAGGCGATGTTCGGGCAATGAGGCTGCGGCGCGAGATCGCGCTGTTCGCGGTGGGCGGCATTCTTGGCCTGGTGATCGACGCCGGCACCGTGCAGGCGCTGGTCAGTGCCGTCCACTGGAATCCCTACCTCGCCCGCGTGCTGTCGTTCCTGCTGGCCGCCAGTTTCACCTGGTGGTGGAACCGCAGCCGCACCTTCGCCGATCGCCGCAGCGGGCGTTCGGTGCATGCCGAGTGGCTGCACTGGCTGGCGCTGATGGGCTTCGGGGCGTTGCTGAACTACGGCGTCTACGCGCTGTTGCTGCTGCTTGTGCCGGTGCTGCAGGCATGGCCGGCGCTGCCGGCGGCGGCGGGTTCGGCGGTGGCGGCCGTGGTCAATTTCTGGACAGCGCGGCGAGTGCTTTTCAGAAGCGCTGAGACTTCGCGCTAAGCCATTGATTTTGCGTAGCTAAATCCTGTCAATTCAACGGCATCTGTGCTACACTCGACAGGTTGATTTCGGGTCGCTTGCGCATGCGCTTTCGGCGCGGTGCCAGCGTCCTTCTACGTCATCAGGGAAATGAAAATTCATGGCAGAACTCGCCAAAGAAGTCATTCGCGTCAACATCGAAGACGAGATGCGCCAGAGCTACCTCGATTACGCCATGAGCGTGATCGTGGGACGTGCCCTGCCGGACGTGCGTGATGGCCTCAAGCCGGTCCATCGCCGCATCCTGTTCGCGATGAATGAACTGGGCAATGCCTGGAACAAGCCGTACAAGAAGTCGGCCCGCGTGGTCGGTGACGTCATCGGTAAATACCACCCGCATGGCGACCAGTCGGTCTACGACGCGATCGTGCGCATGGCCCAGCCGTTCTCGCTGCGCTACATGCTGATCGACGGCCAGGGCAACTTCGGCTCGGTCGATGGCGACAACGCCGCGGCGATGCGATACACCGAGGTGCGCATGTCGCGCCTCACCCACGAGCTGCTGGCCGACATCGACAAGGAAACCGTCGACTTCGGCCCCAACTACGACGAGAGCGAGCACGAGCCGCTGGTGCTGCCGTCGCGCGTGCCCGCCTTGCTGGTCAACGGCTCGGCCGGCATCGCGGTGGGCATGGCCACCAACATCCCGCCGCACAATCTGAGCGAGGTGATCTCGGCCACCATCGCGCTGATCGACGAGCCGGCGATGGGCATCGACGAGCTGATGCAGTACATCCCCGGCCCGGATTTCCCCACGTACGGCACCATCAACGGTTCCTCCGGCATCGTCGAGGCCTACCGCACCGGACGCGGCCGCATCCTGGTCCGCGCCAAGGCCGAGATCGAGACCGAGAAGAACGGCCGCGAGACGATCATCGTCAACGAGCTGCCGTACCAGGTGAACAAGGCGCGGCTGATCGAGAAGATCGCCGAGCTGGTCAAGGAAAAGAAGCTCGAGGGCATCAGCGAGCTGCGCGACGAATCGGACAAGGACGGCATGCGCGTGGTCATCGAGGTCCGCAAGGACGCGATGGCCGACGTGGTGCTGAACAACCTGTTCCAGCAGACCCAGATGCAGGTGACCTTCGGCATCAACATGGTCGCGCTGCTGGACGGCCAGCCGCGCCTGCTGAACCTCAAGGACATCCTCGAGGCCTTCATCCGCCATCGCCGCGAGGTGGTCACCCGCCGCACCATCTTCGAGCTGCGCAAGGCCCGCGCCCGCGCGCACATCCTCGAAGGCCTGACCGTGGCGCTGGCCAACATCGACGAGATGATCGAGCTGATCAAGACCTCGTCGTCGCCGGCCGAGGCGCGCGAGCGGATGACCGCCCGCCGCTGGGAACCGGGCCTGGTGCGCGCGCTGCTGACCGCCACCGGCGCCGATGCCTCGCGCCCGGAAGACATGGATCCGCGCGACGGCCTGAAGGACAACGGCTACCAGCTGTCCGAGGCCCAGGCCAGCGAGATCCTGGCGATGCGCCTGCACCGCCTGACCGGCCTGGAGCAGGAAAAGCTCTCCGACGAATACCGTCAGATCCTGGAAACCATCCGCGGCCTGATCGAGATCCTGGAAAACCCCGAGCGCCTGCTCGAGGTGATCCGCGAGGAACTGGAAGCGATCAAGGCCGAGTTCGGCGACGAGCGCCGCACCGAGATCCAGCATTCGCAGGAAGACCTCAACGTCCTCGACCTGATCGCCCCCGAGGACATGGTGGTCACGCTGTCGCACACCGGCTACGTCAAGCGCCAGCCGGCCAGCATCTATCGCTCGCAGCGGCGTGGCGGCAAGGGTCGTTCCGCCTCGGCGCTGAAGGACGAGGACGTGGTCGAGCAACTGTGGGTGGTCAACACCCACGACACCCTGCTCACCTTCACCAGCACCGGCCGGATCTACTGGGTCAAGGTCTACCAGATCCCCGAGGCCGGCCCGGGTGCCCGCGGCAAGCCGATCATCAACCTGCTGCCGCTGGGCGAGGGCGAGAAGGTGCAGGCGGTGCTGCCGGTGCGCGACTACGAAGGCGAGCGCTACGTGTTCTTCGCCACGAAGCAGGGCACGGTCAAGAAGACGCCGCTGGAGGAGTTCGCTTTCCAGCTGCAGAAGGGCAAGCAGGCGATCAAGCTGCATGACGACGATGCCCTGGTCGACGTGGCGCTGACCGACGGCAACAGCGACGTGCTGATGTTCGCCTCCAACGGCAAGGTCAACCGCTTCGACGAGAACACCGTCCGTTCGATGGGCCGCACCGCCGCCGGCGTGCGTGGCATGAAGCTGGCCGACGGTGCGCACGTGGTCTCGATGATCGTCGCCGCCGAAGGCGACATCCTCACCGCCACCGAACGCGGCTACGGCAAGCGCACCCCGTTGGAGGAGTTCACCAAGAAGGGTCGCGGCACCCAGGGCGTGATCGGCATCCAGTGCTCCGAACGCAACGGCGCCCTGGTCGGCGCGGTGCAGGTCACTGAAGCCCACGAGCTGATGCTGATCTCCGACAAGGGCACCCTGGTGCGCACCCGCGTCGCCGAGGTTTCCCAGCTCGGCCGCAACACCCAGGGCGTCACCCTGATCCGCCTGCCCGCCGACGAAACGCTGGTCAGCGTGATGCGGCTGGATGCGGAAGAGGACAACGGCGAAGAGGCCGAGTCCGGCGAGAACGCGCCGACGGCGCCGGAAGGTGATGCCGCCGCAGCCACCGAGGCAACGCCGGAAACGGAGTGAGCCCGGCGCCGAGCGTGGCTTGAAACAGAAAAACCCGGCCCCGGCCGGGTTTTTTCTTGTGTCGGGAGCGGTGGAGGTTGAGGCAAGAGCATCGCCCGCGAGCGGGCTCCTGCAGGGGGAGGGATTGCAGGAGCCCGCTCGCGGGCGATGCTTCTGGTTCCGGCAAACACGTTGGATGAAGCCTTTCTGGCCGCGATCGGGGCCCTCGACAAGGGGACTCGGGATGGGCCGGTGTGCGTTTGTCGGGAGGCGTGGAGGTTGAGGCAAGAGCATCGCCCGCGAGCGGGCTCCTGCAGGGGGAGGGATTGTAGGGGCCCGCTTGCGGGCGATGCTTCTGGTCCCGGCAATGCGGCGTCAGCCATTGCCCTGAATCAGGCGGCCAGTCCGAAGAACGACCGCAGTACCGCCTTGCCGCCGGGCAGGACCAGGAACGGCAGCAGGATGCCGATGGCGAAGAAGCTGAGCATGGCGGTGATGCGCAGCGTCCATTCGAGGGGAGAGCGTTCGGGGATTTCCTCGCCGAAGATATCGGCATTCGCCTTGCGGTCGGGCCAGCTGTGAGTGGCTTTCGCCGTCTTCAGTGCCGGCGGCGGTTCCTGCGCCTTGAGTTGCCACTCTTCGGGCGGATCCTTGTCGATCCAGCCATAGCCGGGATGCTGCGGGTCTTCGATGAAAACCACGAAACGGCCGGTGTGGAAGTTGGGCAGTTCGCCCATGGTGATGAACTGACGGATGACCGTTTGGTACGGGCTGCCGTGCGTCGGGAACACGGTCAGCGTGAAGAGGAACATGTGGTTGACGCCGGACAGCGTGATGCCGGCTTCCTCCAGCTTGCCGACCCGTGCCAGCACGCGCTCGCCGGAGAGGCTTTCCGGCGGGGCGGGCTCGCCCAGCTTCCTGATCTTGCGCAGGGTGTTGCGGACGGATACGCCGGTGAGTGCGCCGATGACGACGAAGTAGAAGCCGACGATCCAGGGCACCCAGGACTCCGGTGCCACGTCGGCGGAGTCGGCGAGCATGACGCCGACGAAGGTTCCCGCCGTCATCCAGCCTGTGGCGAGGAAGATGAAGCGGCCCAGGTTGAAGGCGGGTGGTTCGGTGGTGTTCGGGGACTTGCCCTGCATGGCGTGATTGATCATTGGCTGCCAAGGTAGCCGGCCCGCATGACGGTCATGAGACGCTCCGGTGCAGCGGCTGGCCCGGTTACCATCGTGCGGATTTGCGGCCAACGGGTCGCCATGACTTCTTCTCACCAGGCAGCCGCGGTCATCGGCTGCCATTTCTGGACGACAGCCTCGTGAACACACCTGCCGACACCGTCGTGATGGACGATCTGGAAACCCGGTGGAATGCCTTGCGCCGCATATGGGCAACGCGGCCGCCACGACTGCTGGTCGATGGCCAGTGGCGGGCGGCGGTTGAGGGCAACACGCTGGAGGTGGATGACCCGGCCGATGGCAGCCGCATCGCCACGATCGCCGCAGGGGACGGGCAGGACATCGATCTGGCGGTGGCGGCGGCACGACGTGCTTTCCGTGACGGGCCGTGGCCGCGCCTGCCGGCGTCGCGGCGGGCGGCGCTGCTGTTCAAGCTGGCCGACGCGATCGAGCGGGAACGGGACGAGCTGGCGTTGCTGGAATCGCTGGACGCGGGGCACACCGTGCGCTCGATCCTCGCGGTGGATCTGTCGATCGGCCTGCACTCGCTGCGCGACCATGCGGGCTGGGCGACCAAGCTGGCCGGCGAGACGCCGATGCAGCCGGTCGATGCGGCGGGCATGGACTATTTCCTGCGCGAGCCGATCGGCGTGGCGGGAATCATCACGCCGTGGAACGCACCGCTGCTGATGGTGCTGCAGAAGCTGGCCACGGCGCTGGCGGCCGGTTGCACGGCAGTGATCAAGCCGGCCGAGCTGGCGCCGCTGTCGGCGCTGCGCCTGGGCGAGCTGTGCGCCGAGGTGGGCATTCCCGCCGGCGTGGTGAACATTGTCACCGGTACGGGCGAGGCCGCAGGGCAGGCGCTGGCCGGGCATCCGGATGTCGACATCGTCAGCTTCACCGGCTCGACCGCGGTGGGCAAGCGGATCATGGCGGCGTCGGCGAACAGCAATCTCAAACGGCTGGTGCTGGAGCTGGGCGGCAAGTCGCCGGTGCTGGTGTTCGCCGATGCCGACCTGGACCGGGCGGCGCAGGCCATCGTCGAGGAGATCTGCTTCAAGAGCGGGCAATACTGCGCCGCCGGTTCGCGGGTGTTCGTGCAGCGTTCGGTGCATGACGCGCTGCTGGCGCGCATGCAGGCGGCGATGGAGCGGCTGTCGATCGGTCCCGGCCATCTGGCGGGTTCGGACATGGGGCCGATGATCTCGCGGCGCCAGCGTGATCGTGCCCAGGCCATCATCGACCACAGCGTCGCCGCCGGCGCGACGGTGCTGCGCGGCGGCCATGCGCGTGCCGGCGCGGGCTGTTTCTACGAGCCGACCCTGATCAGCGGCGCCAGTGCCGGCATGCGCGTGTCACGCGAGGAAATCTTCGCACCGGTGCTGGTGGTCACGCCGTTCGATGACGACGCCTCGCCGCCGCAGGTGGCGGCGTTGGCCAACGACAGCCACTACGGCCTGTCGGCCAAACTCTGGTCGCGCGACCTGCGCACGGTGCACCAGTTGATCCGCCTGCTGCAGAGCGGACAGGTCATCGTCAACGGCGGTGGCGGCGATGCGATCCTGCCGTTCGGCGGGGTCAAGCAGTCCGGCTTCGGCCGCGAGAACGGCCATGTCGGGCTGGCGGCATTCACCGAGATCAAGGCGGTGCGGCTGGGTTGCTGAGCGTCCTGCGCGACGGACGTGGCAGGCCAGGGCGTCGTCAGCGGCCGAATATCAGGCCCAGCAAAATCAGGCTGGGCAGCAGGCCGGCCAACAGGCCCAGCACGCCCAGCCACGGCCAGCGCTCGCGCCGGATCAAGGCGGCGACCGCCAGCAACGTGCCGATCAGGCCGGCACCGAACAGCACCAGCACGGCAGCGCCCAGCTTGCCGTAGCCATCGGCCACGCTCACGGCGATGAGGCCGACGGGTATCGCCATCAGCGGTGTCAGCACGCTGAGCGTACCGAGGACGCGGGAACGGGGTGCCGGGGTGTTCGCTGGCTGCATCGGGTTTCCTGAGGGTTGCGGTGGAGGAAGCCGCCACCGCGGGCCGGTTTCCGGAAAGGATCAGTAGTCTTCGTCGTCCTCATCGTCCGGGTCGGTGACTTCCACGTCGATGCCGTCGTCGAGAATCTCCACCTCGCCCTCGTCGATGGTCACGCCGCTGAACTCGACCACCTGGCCGTCCACGATGGTGACGCTGACCGAGAGGGTGAAGTCGTCGCCGAAGTACTTGTACAGCATGCCGTGGGTGATCGAGCCATCCTCGGATCCGCCGGCCTCCTGTTCAAGGCCGAAGCCGTCGGGGCCGGATGCCGGAATGGTCACTTCCTCGTCGGCGACGAGCACTTCCACGAAACCTGTCAGATATGCGCGCACGGGCGCCCCCTGTTGTTGCTGGTCCCGGCGCTGGCCCATCCGGAAGGGTGTGGGAAGGGAGGGCAAGCTCCCCTGTCGCTCACCTGGCCATGTCGCCAGGCCCGTTCCGCATGTGGCCTCCGAAGAGCCTTCCATCATGAGTCGCGGCCTCCACCAATGCGGTGGCCACCGGGTGAATTCAAGGGGGCGGATCGCGCCTTTCATCCGGCGCGAGCGATGGGCGAAAGCACCGGGTGAGGGCGCGGGCAGAGCGTCGGATTTCCGGCGTTGCCCGAACCCCCGTGGCGGCCAGGGTTTGCGCAAGCGGCTGGCTGATCGACGTGTTGGACTGGCTCAGGTAATGACGTCGCCGTCCTGCCACTGGCCGTCGATCTGGCGCAGCACGCCGCCTGGGTTGCGGTCGCGCAGCTCCGGTGGCAGCAGCGTGTCGGCGACGTTGTCGTAGCAGTGCAGGGCGGCGAAGCGGTGGATTGCCGCCGGCATGCCGACGGCAGTGAAGCCGGGATGGCCGGTGCTGGGGAACGGGCCACCGTGGTTCATCGCCGGGCTGACCGCCACGCCGGTGGGCATCTTGTTGGCGATCAACCGGCCGACCCGCTTGCGCAGGGCCGGCAACAGCCCGCTGCCCAGCAGTGCCGCGTCGTCGGAACCGTCGGTGGCGCGATACAGCGTGCCGGTGAGATTGCCCTCGAAACAGCCGGCGAGCTCGGCCATCTGCGCCAGGTCGTCGGTGCGCACCAGCAGGCAGGCCGGGCCGAAGGCCTCGCCTTGCAGGGCTTCGGCCCGCTCGATGAATTGCCGCGCATCGACGTCGAGCAAGGTGGCCTGGTAGCGGTAGCCCGGGCCCGCCGGGGCACCGCCGGCAAGCAACTGTGCCCCGGCGGCACGCAGGTCGTTCACGGCGCGATCGAGATGTTCGACCCCGCCCGCGGTGAACAGCACATGCGGTGCATCGGCGGCGAACAGCGCGGTGGTGCGGGCCACGAAGGCATCGCCGGCATCACCGGCGGGCACCACCACGATGCCGGGGTTGGTGCAGAACTGGCCACTGCCCATCGTGCAGGAAGCATGCAGCTCGGCGGCCAATGCCTCGCCGCGTTCGGCCAGTGCACCGGGCAGCAGGAACACCGGATTGACGCTGGACAGCTCGACGAAGGCCGGTATGCCGCCCTGGTCGGCGGCGGCTTTCAGGGCCAGTCCGGCGTTGCGGCTGCCGGTGAAACCCAGGGCGCCCAGCCGCCGGTCACCGGCCAGCTTCAGGCCGAGCTCGCCGTCGAAGTGATGGAGCATCTGCACGGCCGCAGCGGGCAGGCTGCTGGCCAGCAAAGCCTGATGCGCCAGTTGCGCCAGTCGCTCGCTGGTGGCCGGATGCGCCGGGTGGGCCTTGGCGATCACCGGATTGCGTGCAGCGATCGCCGAAGCGAAATCGCTGCCGGCGATGGCGTTGAAGGCGAACGGGAAATTGTTGGGGCCGAACACCAGCACCGGCTTGCCCAGTGGCGCGAAGTGCGAGCGGATGCCGGCGGCGCGGTCGATCACCGGGCGGGTCCAGCTGAAGCTGCGTACGGCAGCGGCGGCCTGGCGCAACTGGCCGGTGGTGCGCGGCAGCTCCACCTTGGCCAGCCGCGTGGCGGCGGGCAGGGCGGTTTCCTCGTGGGCCAGTGCCACCAGCGTGTCGGCATCCTGCTCGATGGCCTGGGCAAAGGCCTGGAGAAAGTCGGCGATGCGTGCCGGCGGGGTTGCCGCCAGTGCGTCGGCGGCCTCGACGGCAGCCGCCAGCGCCGTTTCCAGATCGGCCTCGCCGCAGATTGGATAGCTTGGCCCGATCGGTTCGCCGGTGGTCGGGTTCGCGGCGCGGAAGCTGCCGCGAAGTTCCTGCGCCGGCTGCCAGCTGCCGGCGATCAACAAGGGTTGCGGACTCGACATCTCAGGCCTCCGGACGCTCGGCGATGGCTTTGCGGATCACGCGCAGCGCCTGCTCGCGTTCCTCGCCCTGCAGCACCAGTCGTGGCGCACGCACGCGCTCGCTGCCCAGGCCGACCTCCTGCTGGGCCAGCTTGATCAGCTGCACGAACTTGGGCACGGTGTCGAGCCGCAGCGTGGGCAGGAACCAGTGGTACAGGTCGGTGACCGCGGCACTGCCCTGCTTGGCCTGCTCGAACAGCTGCACCGATTCCTTCGGGAAGGCGTTGACCATGCCGGCGATCCAGCCGGTGGCGCCCATCTGGATGCTTTCCACGATGGCGTCGTCGACGCCGACCAGGATCTCCAGTCGGTCGCCGATCAGCGCGCGGATCGCGGCGATGCGGCGCAGGTCGCCCGAAGACTCCTTGACCGCCTGCACATTGGGGAATGCGGCGGCCAGCTCGGCCAGTTGTTCCGGCACGAAGTCGGTCTTGTAGGCCAGCGGGTTGTTGTAGAGCATGCACGGCAGGTCGGTGGCGCCGATCACCGCCGCGACATGCGCGCCCATCTCGCGGGCATCGGTGGAATACACGTACGGCGGCAGCACCATCAGGCCGCGGCAGCCCGCTGCCTTCGCCGCGCGGGCCAACTGCACCGCCTCATCGGTGGACAGCGCGGCGATGCCGGGGATCACCGGGGCATCGCCAAGCGCGGCAACCAGGGTGCGCATGATCGCGACCTTTTCGTCGAAGCCCAGCGTGGCGCCTTCGCCCAACGAGCCCAGCGGCACGATGCCGGTGCAGCCGGCGTCGAGCATGAGCCGCGCATGCCGCGCCAGGAAGTCGTGATCCACCGCGCCATCGGCGGTGAACGGGGTGGTGATGGCGGGGATCACGCCGCGCCAGAGGGATGCCTGGGTCATGAGATGCCTCGGTCGTCGTTGCAGGATGGTGGAAGCGCGGTGCCGGCCAGCGTGGCCAGTCGCGCCGGAAACAGTGGCGGGCGGAGGCTGCTGCGCGGGAAGCGGCCCAGCTCGGCCAGCGCGCTGCCGCAGATGCGGCCCTGGCAGGCGCCCATGCCGCAGCGGGTGGCCAGCTTGGCGTCGCGGGCGTCGGTGAAAGCTTCCAGCGCACCGAGCCGCACGTCCTCGCAGCGGCAGATGATGGTGTCGGCGTTGGCCAGCTGGTGGACCCGCGGCTGCAGTGCGAAGTGGTGCTCCAGCAGTTGGCCGAAGCGGCGGGCGCGGTCGCGCGAGGGCTGCAGTGCGCGGGCTTTTGCCTGCGCGCCGACCGCCAGATGGCCGGCCATGCGGCCCTCGATCCGTGCCACCGCCAGGCCGCCGATGCCGCAGGCCTCGCCGGCAGCGAACACGCCGTCGAGGCTGGTCCGCAGCAGCGCGTCGACCTGCACGCAGGGATGGCGCGTGCGTCGGTCGAGTGCGCAGCCAAGCAGTTCGGCCAGCCCGGTGTCGGGGACCAGTCCGTAACCGATCGCCAGCAGGTCGCAGTCGATCCGCCGGATGCCTTGTGGCCCGTCGACCTCGACCGCACGCAATTGCTCGTCACCATGCGCGGCACGCACCACGCTGCCGCATTGCCAGGGAATGCCCGCCAGTTGCCGGCGCAGGCCGGCGGCCTGGAGGGCGCGTGCCGGCCAGCGCCACAACTGGCGGGCGAAGGCATGAACCTCGGTCGCGGTGGCTTGTTCGTGGATGCCGGATATCCGCGCGCCATGCCGGCGCAGTGTGGCGGCTGCGGCCAGCAGCAAGGGCCCGCTGCCGGCGACCAGCACGCGCTTGCCGGCCAGCGGCCAACCCTGTTTCGCCAGTGCCTGCAGGCCGCCGGCGCCGGTGACGCCGGGCAGGGTCCAGCCGGGGAAGGGCAGCAGCAGTTCGCGGGCGCCGGTGGCCAGCACCAGCGCATCACCCTGCACCTGGCGCGTACCGCCGGGCGTTTCCAGCAGCAGTTCGCGCTGCTGAGCGGCAACGACGGTGGACTGTGCCAGCCAGTACACGGTGCGCGGCAGTTCCATCGCGCGGCGTGCCGTGCGTGGCGCGGCGTGCGCCACATCGTGTCGCCAGACCTGGCCACCGGCGCGAGACTGGGCGTCGACCAGCGCCACCCGTGCGCCGTGCGTGGCCGCGGCAGTCGCGGCAGCCAGTCCGGCGGGGCCGGCGCCGATCACCAGCACGTCGAAACGCTCAGCCATCGGTGTCCACCCGCATGCCGTCGGCGACGGTGCTCATGCATGCACGCAACTGGCCGATGCCGTCGATGCGTACGCGGCACTCGAAGCACACGCCCATGCCGCACAGTGGCGCCCGCGGCATGCCGCCGACCGAGCGGCGGAAAACCAAGCCGGCATGCGCGATCGCCGCCGCCACGCTGATGCCTGCGGGGACCTCCAGCGGCTGGCCGTCGAGCACGATGCGCACCGTCATGGGCACAGCCTCGACGGTGCATACGGCGCCGGGTCGATGGCGGTTTCGCGGCCCAGCAGAAGATCGACCAGCAGGCGTGCACTGGCCGGCGCGGTGGTCACGCCCAGGCCTTCGTGGCCGGCAGCCACCCACACCTGCGGCTGCCCGGGCACGGCACCCAGATACGGACGTCCATCCGGCGTGGCCGGACGGAAACCGGTCCAGCTGCGCACGGCCTGCAACCGGCCCAGCGCGGGCATGAATCCGATCGCGCGGGCCAGCATCCGCTGCAGCATCGCCGGCGATACCGCGGCATCGGTGGCCGAGTATTCGCGTGAGGAGCCGATCAGGATCTGCCCGGTGGGCCGTGGCTGCACGTTGAAGGCGACGCTGCTGTCAGCATCGCCGTGGGCACTGTCGGCGTAGCCGCATTCGAGTACCTGGTGGCGCAGCAGGCCGGGGTAGCGATCAGTGATCAGCAGATGGCCCTTGCGCGGGCGCAACGGCAGTTGCGGCAGCAGTTCGGGCAGGGCGCAGCCGGTGGTCACCAGTACCGGGCCGGACAACCTGCTGCCGTCGTCCAGCCAGGCCTGGCCGTGCTGCAGGCGCTGCACCGAGCGCCCGGCATGCAGTTGCGCACCGCGTGCACAGGCCCGGGCGACCAGTTCGCGCGCCACCCGTGGCGGATAGACCACCGCTTCGCCAGGCACCCGCATGCCGCCGCAAAGGCCGGGGGCCAGTTCCGGCTCCAGTGCGTACAGGGCATCGGCGTCGACGGCCTGCGCCTCGACGCCGATGGCGGAAAGCCTCGCGGCGCGGGCGTGCGCGGTGCGGGCCTCGTCTTCGCTGCGCGCCACCCACAAGGTGCCGCAGCGGCTGAATTCCGTGCCGGCCAGCGTGGCCAGCGACTCCCAGCGTTGCAGCGAATCGCGGGCCAGCGCGAATTCGGCCGGGTCATCGTCCATCGCCACCAGGTGGCCCATCGCCGCGGCGGTGGCGCCGCCACCGATCGGGCCGCGCTCGATGATCGCCACGCGCAGCCCTTCGGCGCTGGCCAGGTCGGCGCAGCATGCACCGACGATGCCGGCGCCGACCACGATGAGGTCGTGATGGCTCACTCCGCGCCACTGCCCCAGGCGAACGGATCGCTTTCGTCGATCAGCAGGGTGGTCTGCGCGGTGACGTGGGCGCTGCCGGTGATGCGCGGCAGGATGCCTTCGGTGCCCGGCACGTAGCTGGCCTCGAACACACTGCCCAGGATGCTTTCCTGGCGCCAGGTCTGGCCGGGGGCGAGCTTGCCGTCAGCGGCCAGGCAGGCCAGCTTGGCACTGGTGCCGGTGCCGCAGGGCGAGCGGTCGTAGGCCATGCCCGGGCACAGCACGAAGTTGCGCGCATCGAGGCCGGGCGAGGGCGAATCCGCGTTGATTTCGATGTGGTCGATCTCGGCGCCGTCGCGGCCATGGATGCCGGCGGCGGCCAGCGCGTGGCGGATCGCCTCGGTGTAGGCGATCAGTTCGCGCTGGTGGTGGACATCCAGTGGCACCGGCGTGTCGCGGGTGATGAAAAACCAGTTGCCACCCCACGCCACGTCGCCGCGCACGATGCCGTGGCCGGGCACGGCGACTTCGAGATTGGCCGCCTGGCGCCAGCTTTCCACGTTGTCGATCGAGACGCGGCCGTCGTCATGCAGTTGCGCCTCGATCGTGCCCACCGGCGTTTCCAGCCGGTGCCGTCCCGGGCCGATCCGCCCCAGATGGGCCAGGCTGCGGATCACGCCGATGCTGCCGTGGCCGCACATGCCCAGGTAGCCGACGTTGTTGAAGAAGATCACCCCGGCGCAGGCCAGGGTGTGGCGCGGCGGCAGCAGCAGCGCGCCGACCATCGCACTCGATCCACGCGGTTCGCAGGCAATGGCGGCGCGCCACGGGTCGAAGTGCTGGCGGAAGCATTCGCGCTGTTCTGCCGGCGTGTCGCCGGCGAGTTCGGGGAAGCCGTCAATCACCACGCGGGTGGGCTCGCCGCCGGTGTGCGAGTCGATCACGTTGAGGGTATGCATGCCGGTCATGGTGGCGCTCGCGGCGACGGAGCGTCTAGCGACGGTTGCACCCGATTCGTGCGGAAATGAGCACAATTCGAGCGGGGCCGGAACCCGTCGGCAGCACAAGGGGATGCCGTGAACCGCGGGATGCCCGGAGGGGGCAGGACATCCCTTGGAACACCCGTGGCCTTTCGTCCGCTGCTCGATTAGATTCGCGCCGGACTGCCCGGTCGCTGCGCAGTCCCCGGGCCGCCTCGCCGTGACGGCAAGCCGTGGCCATCCACCGCATCCCGACGCATGTCCATGCGCTGCGGCGGGAGCCCGAATCGACCTGTGCAGGGAAATCCGCAATGACCATCGGCAACCGTAGATGGCAGGAATCGTTCATGCGGCAGATCGATGCCGTGCATCCGGTCGTGGCGCTGTTTGATCGCCTTCCCGACGTGGTTTTCTCGATCAAGGACATCCTTGGCCGCTACGTGCTGATGAGCGAGGGCTCGGTGGTGCGTTGCGGCTTGCCGAACCGGCAGGCGGCGATCGGCGTCACGGCCTTCGACCTGTTTCCCGCGCCGATGGCCGAGCGCTACACGCAGCAGGATGTCGAGCTGTTCCGCAGTGGCAAGCCGGTGATCGACAATCTCGACCTCACGCTTTACCGCGACCGCAGCCCGGGCTGGTGCCTGACCACCAAGGAGCCGTTGCGCAACGCCGCCGGCGAGATCATCGGCCTGGCCTGCCTGTCCCGCGACCTGGCCGAACCGGGCCGGGCGGCGCTGGTCGACAGCGAGTTCGCCGGCACCATCGACTACATCCACGCCCACCTGGGCAGTTCATTGCGGGTGGAGGACCTGGCGCGCCGTGCCGGCCTCACGCTGGCCCAGTTCGACCGGCGGATGAAGAAGGTGTTCCAGCTCTCGGCCGGGCAGTACCTGATGAAAACCCGCATTGACGTTGCCGCCCGCATGCTCGAGCAAAGCGACGAGCCGATTGCCGGGATCGCCCAGCTCACCGGTTTCTGCGACCAGAGCAGTTTCTCGCGGCGCTTCCGCCTGCTGACCAGTCTGAGCCCCAGCCACTACCGCAAGCTGATGCGCTTCGGCCAGGCACTGAGCCTGATGCTGCTGGCACTGCCGTGGATGTGACGACTCGCAGGCGATCGCATGCGAGTCGCCAGCACCTCATGTCGCCGCTGCCGGATGGCTTGGCTCATCCCCGGTTCGCGATGCGTTCGAGCATCGCTTCGGCGGTGGAAACGCGCAGCTCGCCGGGCGCCTCGATCTGCAGCTCGCGCACGATGCCGTCTTCGGCGTACAGCGCGAAGCGGCGTGCGCGCAAGCCCATGCCGAAGGCCGTGCCGTCAAGCTCCAGGCCCAGCGCACGGGTGAAGCTGGCGTTGCCGTCGGCGATCATCCACAGGCCCGGCGGCGACTGCTGCGAGGCGGCCCAGGCCTTCATCACGTGCGCATCGTTGACTGCCAGGCAGGTCACCGTGATGCCTTGTTTGGCGAAGGCGGCGAACTGCTGCACGTAGCCCGGCAGGTGCTTGTTCGAACAGGTCGGGGTGAAGGCGCCCGGCACGCCGAACATTACCACCTCGCGGCCGGCGAAGAGCGTGCCGGTGCGAGCGGACTGGATGTCGCCGTCGACCAGCTGCACATCGATGTCGGGAATGGCGTCGCCGGGACGGATGCTCATGCGTGGATCTCGAGGGTGAACGAGCGGACATCCTAAGCGGTGAGCGCATGGCTGTCGCCTTGAATCGTCGCCGTCCGCACCTATCTCCCGGTGCAGGCGGCGATCGGCCGCACCATCATTCGAGGAGAGACAACGATGAACCAGCTTCGTCATGGCATCTGGGGCGGTGCGCTGCCCGGCGAGTTCCGCCAGGCCTTCGAACGTTTCCTGCAGCCGGAGGACGCCGATGCGTCCAGCGTGGTCACCAGCCAGTGGGCGCCGCGGGTCGACATTCGCGAAGACGAGCAGCGTTTCGTGATCCTGGCCGACATCCCCGGCGTGGATCCGGCGCAGATCGAGGTGAGCATGGACAAGGGCATCCTGTCGATCCGTGGCGAGCGTGGCAGCGACGCGACGGACGGCAAGCTGACCCGTGCCGAACGTGCGCACGGCGCCTTCCATCGTCGCTTCGCGTTGCCGGACAGCGCCGATGCGGAAGGCATCGTGGCCAACGGCAGGTTCGGCGTGCTGGAGATCGTGATCCCGAAGAAAGCGCAGTCGGCGCCGCGACGCATTACGATCAACACCAGCCACTGAGCCTGATCCCTGATCGGTTGCAGGGCATCCCGTGGCGGAGTCGATCCGCCGCGGGTTTTGCGTGATTCGGGAGTGCCAGGTGGAATTCAAAGACTATTACGAGATCCTGGGCGTGAAGCCCGAGGCGAGCGAGGCCGAGATCAAGGCCGCGTATCGCAAGCTGGCGCGGCAATACCATCCGGACAAGAACAAGGAAGCCGGCGCCGAGGAAAAATTCAAGGCGATCAACGAGGCCAATGAAGTGCTTCGCGACGCCGAGAAGCGCCGTTCCTACGACCAGTTGCGTGCTGGCGGCTATCGCCAGGGCGAGCAGTTCCGCCCACCGCCGGGCTGGCAGGGCCAGCATGGTTTCGGTGGTAGCGACGATGGTGACTTCAGCGATTTCTTCGAGAGCCTGTTCGGCCGTGGTGCGGCCGGCGGCCATCGTGGCCAGCCGCGTGCGCGTCGCGGCCAGGACGTGCGTGCCTCGGTGCAGGTGGATCTGCAGACCGCTTTCGACGGCGGTCGCACCCGCTTGTCACTGCACGATCCGTCCGGCGGCGAGCGCGTGCTGGAGGTGAAGATTCCCGCCGGCATCCAGCCGGGGCAGGTGATCCGCCTTGGCGGACAGGGGCATCCGGGCATGGCCGGCGGGCCGGCCGGCGACCTGCTGCTGGAAGTGGGCATCCGTGATGACGCACGTTTCCGCCTGGATGGCCGCAACGTGATCCACGTGCTGCCGATCGCGCCATGGGAGGCTGCGCTGGGTGCGGTGGTGCCGGTGCCGACGCTGGCCGGCACCGTGGACCTGCGCATCCCCGCCGGCTCGCAATCCGGCCGCAAGCTGCGCCTGAAGGGGCGCGGCATGCCGGGCGCGAATCCGGGTGACCAGATGGTCGAGCTGTCGATCCGCACGCCGGCGGCCGACAGCGAGGAACAGCGCGCGGCCTACGCGGCATTGCAGCAGCAGTTCGCGGATTTCGATCCGCGCGGGTGAAGCGCGAGACATCGCCTGCGTTGCGCGAAGCCGCGCACCCGCATGCGAACCGCAGGAGCCCGCTCGCGGGCGATGCTTTTGAGGCTCGAGAGCTTTCGTCATCCTGTGAAGGCCGCGTTCATCATCTCCGTCTGGCCAGAGGTGATGAATCAAATGAATGGCCGCTCATGCGAGGCTTTCGCCGCTTCAGTTGGAAGATGGCGACTTTTCACACGAGCCAGGGCGGAAGCCGGAGTCTGCTTTGTCGCAAAAGGCATCGCCCGCAAGCGGGCTCCTACGGTTCGTGGGCGGGCGGCATGGCGATCCAATGAAAACGGCGTCCCTCGGGACGCCGTTTTCGTTGGATTCGGTGAGGCTCAGGCGGGCAGGTATTCCTGCAGGGCCTTGACCAGTTCCTCTTCCTTGATCGGCTTGGTCACGTAAGCCTTGGCGCCCTGGCGCATGCCCCAGACCTTGTCGGTCTCCTGGTCCTTGGTGGTCACCAGGATGATCGGGATGTGCGCGGTCTCGGCGTTCTTGCTGATGGTGCGGGTGGCCTGGAAACCGTTGAGGTTGGGCATGACCACGTCCATCAGGATCAGGTCGGGCTTTTCCGCCTTGGCGGCTTCGACGCCGGCGGCGCCGTCTTCGGCGGAGAGGACTTCGTGCCCGAGTTTCTCGACGATGCGCTTGATGCCCAGCAACTGCGAGGGGGAGTCGTCGACGATCAGGATGCGTGCCATAAGGTGATAATCCCCTGGAGGTTCATGAATTCTAAGCCGTGGTGATGGTACTTCCAACCACGGAGCGGTCAAATTGCGTGGTCGATTTTCACCACGGTGCGGCCGAACGACTCGCCGGCAAGCATGCGTTCGAAGGTCGCCGGCAGTTCGTCGAGGCTGATCTCGCGCTGGGCGATGCGATCGAGGTGGCGAGGCCTCCAGTCATTGGCCAGGTGCTGCCAGATCCGTTCGCGGATGTCGCGTGCGGTGCCGGCCGAGGCGACGCCGAGAAGATTGACGCCACGGATGATGAAAGGCATCACCGTGCCGTCGAAGGCGATGCCGCCGGCATTGCCGCAGATCGCCACGTTGCCGTAGGGCGCGATCTGCGGCAGCAGGCCGGCCAGCATGCCGCCACCGACGTTGTCCAGCGCACCGCCGAAACGTGCCGAGTCCATCGGCTTGCCGCTGAAGGCGAGCTGGTGGCGGTCGATGCACTCGCTGGCGCCCAGGCTGCGCAGGAAATCGAAGTGCGCGCTCTTGCCGCTGATCGCATGGACCTCGTAGCCGGCTCGGCTGAAGATGTCGATCGCCAGTTGGCCCACGCCGCCGCTGGCACCGCTGATCGCGATCGGGCCGAGCGAGGGTGACTGCCGGTTGTCTTGCATCTGCAGCAGGGCCAGCGCGGCGGTGAAGCCGGCGGTGCCGATGATCATGGCCTCGCGCAGGTCGATGCCGGCGGGCAGGGGAATGGTCCAGCGTGCATCCAGTCGCGCGTAGCCGGCGAAGCCACCGTCGCGGGTCTCGGAAAGGCCGCTGCCGGTGCACAGCACCGCGTCACCCTCGCGGAAGGCGGGGTCGGTCGAGGCGACCACGTGGCCGGCCAGGTCGATGCCGCCGTTCAACGGATATTGGCGCAGGATGCGACCCTTGCCGGTTCCGGCAAGGGCATCCTTGTAGTTGACCGAGGAGTAGGCCACCTTGACCAGCACCTCACCGGCAGCGAGTTCCTCGACGTGCATCGATTCGATGCTGCTGCGGTAGCCGGCGTCGTCGTTGCGGATGCGCAGCGCGCGGAATGGTGCGGGATTCATGATGGCTTCTCCGTATCGGCGTGGCGCTCAGGCTTCGACGCTGCGCTGGTCCACCCATTTGGGCAGGTAGCGGCCCTGGTAGTTGTCGAGCCAGTCGAACAAGGCGCCGCGATCCTGGCCGAACCAGACATCGTCGCGCTGCTCGGGGCGCACGAAGCGCTCGCCGACCATGTGATCCATCATCGCCTTCAGCTGGCCGTAGTAGCCGCGCACGTCGAGGAAGGCGCAGGGATAGCGGTGCAGGCCCAGCTGCGCCCAGGTCAGCATCTCGAACATCTCGTCCATCGTGCCGAAGCCGCCGGGCAGGGCGACGAAGGCATCGGACAGCTCGTACATGCGCGTCTTGCGCTGGTGCATGGTATCGACCACCACCAGCTCGGTCAGCCCGGTGTGGGCCACTTCCAGATCGACCAGCTGGCGCGGGATCACCCCGACCACCTTGCCGCCTCCGGCCAGCACCGCATCGGCCACCGTGCCCATCAGGCCGACCTTGCCACCACCGTAGACCAGGGTGATGCCGCGTCGTGCCAGTTCGGCTCCGAAGGCCTCGGCCTGTTCGACGTATTCGGGATGGCCGCCGCTGCTGGAGCCGCAGTAGACACAGATGGATTTGGGCATGGGACAAGCCAGGAGTGAGTGGAGAGGAGTGAGAAGTGAGTGAAGGCGTGAAGGTGCGAGGCGGCTGGGCGCTTTCTCTCACTCCTCTTCACTCACTCCTGAAAAAGCAACGGCCCGCCCGTGTTGCCAAGGGCGGGCCGTGTGGATCCCGTGTCACCGGCCATCCATGGCCTGCACGGGATGAGGTCATCCTGACCTCAGTTGCCCTTGTGGATGGCGCGCTTGTCGACCGACAGCGCCGCCTCGTGCACGGCTTCGGACAGGGTCGGATGGGCGTGGACGATGCGTGCCAGGTCCTCGGAGGAACCCTTGAACTCCATCGCCACGACGCACTCGGCGATCAGCTCGGACACGCCCGGGCCGACCATGTGCACGCCGAGAATGCGATCGGTTTCGGCGTGGGCGAGCATCTTGACCTGGCCGATGGCCTCGTTCATCGCCACGGCGCGGCCGATGGCGGCAAACGGGAAGGTGCCGACCTTGTACGGCACGCCCTCGTCCTTGAGCTGCTTCTCGGTCTTGCCGGCCCATGCCACTTCCGGCTCGGTGTAGATCACGAACGGCACGGTGTCGTAGTTGACGTGGCCGGCCTTGCCGGCGATCCACTCGGCCACCGCCACGCCTTCCTCGGAACCCTTGTGCGCCAGCATCGGGCCGCGCACCGCGTCACCGATCGCCCACACGCCATCGACGCCGGTGTGGCAGTGCTCGTCGACCACGATGCGGCCACGCTCGTCCAGCTGCACGCCGCAGTCGTCGGCCAGCAGGCCGGTGCTGTAGGCGCGACGGCCCACGGCGACCAGCAGCTTGTCGACGACCAGCGACTGCTCGCCGTTCTTGTCGGTGTAGGTGAGGTGGACCTCGCCCTTCTTGACCTCGGCCTTGTTGAGCTTGGCATCGAGTTTGATGTCCAGGCCCTGCTTGGCGTATTCCTTCGCGGCCAGCTTGGCGATGTCGGCGTCGGCGGCGGCCAGGAAGTCCGGCATCGCCTCGATGATGGTGACCTCGGAGCCCATGCGGCGCCACACGCTGCCCAGTTCCAGGCCGATCACGCCGGCGCCGATCACGCCCAGGCGCTTCGGTGCCTCGGTGAAGTCCAGCGCGCCGGCGTTGTCGACGATGTGCTTGCCGTCGAACTTGGCGAACGGCAGCTCGATCGGCACCGAGCCGGAGGCGAGGATCACGTTGGTGGCGCTGATGGTCTGCTTGCTGCCGTCAGCGGCGCTGATCTCGACCTGGTTGCCCTTCAACAGCTTGCCGGTGCCGAAGAACGGGGTGACCTTGTTGGCCTTGAACAGCTGGGCGATGCCGCCGGTGAACTGCTTGACGATCTTGTCCTTGCGGCCGATGAAGGCAGCCATGTCGACCTTGGCGCCTTCCACGCTGATGCCGTGCACCGGCAGGTTGTGCGCGATGTTCCAGTACTGGCGCGAGGAGTCCAGCAGCGCCTTGGACGGGATGCAGCCCACGTTGAGGCAGGTGCCGCCGAGAGCCTGCTTGCCGTCCTTGCCGGTGAAGGCGTCGATGCAGGCGGTCTTCAGGCCCAGCTGCGCGGCGCGGATCGCGGCCACATAGCCGGCGGGGCCGGCACCGATGACGATGACGTCGAATTGTTGTTCGCTCATTTCATTTGCTCACGGGATTCGGGATTGGGGATTCGGGATTCGCAAGAGCAAAGGCGTGCGGTGCCAAGGCGAACTCCGAATGTCGCGGGACCCGGGTGGGAAAGGGGGCGGAGAGGCGCCAGCTGCACGCTTTTCCGAATCCCGAATCTCCAATCCCGAATCCCGGCTTCTGGGCCTTACAGGCCCAGAAGCATGCGCTGCGGATTCTCCAGCTGTTCCTTGATGTCGACCAGGAACTGCACCGCGTCCTTGCCGTCGATGATGCGGTGGTCGTAGGAGATCGCGATGTACATCATCGGCGCGGCGATGACCTGGCCGTTCTCGACGATGGCGCGTTCCTTGATCGTGTGCATGCCGAGGATGGCGCTCTGCGGCGGGTTGACGATCGGGGTGGACAGCAGCGAGCCGAAGGTGCCGCCGTTGGTGATGGTGAAGGTGCCGCCCTGCAGGTCGTCCAGGCCCAGCTTGCCGTCACGTGCCTTCTTCGCGTAGTCGGCGATGCCCTGCTCGATCTCGGCGAAGCTCATGTCCTGCACGTCGCGCAGCACCGGGGTGACCAGGCCCTTGTCGGTGGACACGGCGATCGAGATGTCCTGGTAGCCGTGGTAGATGATGTCGTTGCCGTCGACCGAGGCGTTGACGATCGGGTGGCGCTTGAGCGCTTCGGCGGTGGCCTTGACGAAGAAACTCATGAAGCCGAGCTTGATGCCGTGCGACTTCTGGAACTGCTCGCCCAGCGTCTTGCGCATCTTCACCACTTCGGCGAGGTTGACCTCGTTGAAGGAGGTCAGCATGGCGATGGAGTTCTTCGACTGCATCAGGCGTTCGGCGATGCGGGCGCGCATGCGGGTCATCGCCACGCGCTCTTCCGGACGGGCGCCCGGGGTCGGCTTCGCCGCCGGCGCGGCGGCAGGCGCGCTGCCCCCCTTGGCGTGATTGACCAGGTCTTCCTTGGTGACGCGGCCGTCGCGGCCGGTGCCGGCGACCTTGGAAGCGTCGATGTTTTGCTCGGTGGCCACGCGCAGGCCGGCCGGCGAGAGGTCGGCGTTGCCAGCGACGGCAGCCTGCGGCGCGGCGGCGGGTGCGGCAGCCGGGGCGGGCGCGGCAGCGGCGGGAGCCGGCGCGGCGGCCACGGCACCTTCCTCGATGATCGCGATGACCTGCTCGCTGTTCACCGTGTCGCCACTCTGGAACTTGATTTCCTTCAGCACGCCGTCAACCGGCGAGGGGACTTCCAGCACGACCTTGTCGGTTTCCAGGTCGACCAGGTTCTCGTCGCGCTTGACCGCATCACCGGCCTGCTTGTGCCAGCTGGCGATGGTGGCGTCGGAAACGGACTCGGGCAGGACGGGAACTTTGACTTCGATGGACATGGGTTGATCCTTGGGTCGTTTATTCGGCGGAGTGGTCGGTGCCTACGGGCGCAACCAGCGCCTGCTCGACGAGTGCGGCCTGTTCGGCGACGTGGGTGTTGTGGTGGCCGGCGGCCGGTGCGGCGGAGCGTGCACGGCCGGCGTACGACAGGCTGTGCTTGCTGCCGATGCAGGCCTGCAGGTGGTGGCGGATCTGGAACCAGGCGCCCTGGTTCATCGGCTCTTCCTGGCACCAGATCACCTCCTTGGCGGAGGGGTACTGCTCCAGGATCGCGCTGACCTCGGCACGCGGGAACGGGTACAACTGCTCGACGCGCACGATGGCGACGTCCTTCAGTTCGCGCTTCTCCGCTTCTTCCAGCAGGTCGTAGTAGACGCGGCCGGCGCACAGCACGATGCGCTTGACCTTCTTCACCGGCAGTTCGCGATGCTCGCCGATCACCAGCTGGAAGCTGCCGTCGGCCAGCTCGTCCAGGCTCGACACGGCCAGCTTGTGGCGCAGCAGCGACTTCGGC
>Ga0222426_100148_pt1 | contig 100790 bp, 96 predicted proteins | sample 2B50Ametagenome_FD_180087 | JGI IMG/M metagenome (GOLD analysis project Ga0222426, IMG submission 180087) | Enriched microbial communities from leaf-cutter ant dump, University of Wisconsin, Madison, United States - 2B50A (version 2) | ecosystem: Environmental > Terrestrial > Nest > Insects nest...
TGAGATTTTTCGTTTGTGAAACATCATACAGCCGACCGTGCAGCCATTGCAAGGTGTCATTGAGCTGTTGTAGTCTGCTGATTTCACCATCGGCAATAATGAAGGAATAAGGCTTCTCCAATATAATGGTTTGTTGCTGCGCATTGGATTTACTGCAAATATGCATAAGAAGCAATATTGGTATATATCGTAATGATCTCATTTCTTTCTATTTTTTTTGCCGCGCCTCCCGAACTAAACAGCTTCAATCTGGCTCGAAACAGCGAAAAACATGCTACTTCTTTATCCAGCTATAATATTTATCACCTGCTTCTGAACCATGTAATTGTAACCAACCGAGCTGACATAATAATTTAATCGTAGAATAAACCGTAGCCCAACTTACCAACTGTTTTGTACGAAGTTCTACATACAGGTCATCGATATTTGAAATGATATTTTTCTGCCAAAGATGTTTCATAATATGCACACGCTGAGTTGTCACACGATGCCCATGGCTTGTCAAAGAGGCTATCAATATTTCCATATTCATTTTTCTATATTTTATTTCATCCGGGAAAGACAACTTTAATTTTCCCCGGATGAATGATTTTTAAACAATTACCAATTTCCACCATTCGGTATATCACCGACACCGGCTCCAGGATTTACCTCGCCCGCACCAACGGTAACTTTATACGTAACCAACACCGAGGGCTGCTCTTTTACCTTAGCTGTTATTGTCGCCTCGCCGACATTGCGTGCTGTTACTATACCCTGATCATTGACCGAGGCAATAGTTTCTGCCGAACTGGTCCATTGCAACGTATAGGTAGCTCCTTCAGGAGATACGGTCGGTTTAAGCGTCTCTTTCGCTCCTATCTCGAGGGTTCCGGTGGCTTTATCTAGCGTCATTGTAAAGCTTTTGACTGTAACAACCGTGGCTGCCGCAATTTTTTGCGCTTCCCCATTTTCATACACCTGTGCTCGTATATTTGCTGTGCCGGCTGCAACTGCGGTCACCTTGCCATTCTGATCTACCGTAGCAACGGCTTCGTTATCGCTACTCCATGTCAACTGATAAGGACGCGTCACATTAGCGGGAGAAGTTGTTGCTGTTAGCTGTGCTGTATTTGCTACTGCGAGGCTTAAGGTGCCTGGCAATGACAATTGCTGGATTCCGACCTGCGCAGTGTCTTCACTTTTGCTACAAGACATGCCCATCAATAACATCAGGCAAGCCACCGTATATATTACTTTTTTCATTGTATGAATCTTTTAAAAATATCTTTATTTTATTCTGTCCTGCCAATCTAAACGGCGGGATTGCAGGAAATCCCCGCCGTTGAAATATCATTTGAAAAACAACCTATTCGGATGCCTAGGGATAAGGTGTTTCAAAAAACGATTAGGTTAAGGCGCAACTGCCGTGCTGCCGCCATATGTAAAGTCGTTCGTCGAATTATTGGTATCTTGTAGAATATTTCCCACTTTTTTACGTTTTACACTCTTGCCAAAACGACCATTGTCTGCATCGATACCTGTGTACCCCAAATCAATTGTATTGTAAAGCGTATTCCACTCCCAATTGCCAGTCGGACTTAGATTGACGCCGTCTGCAATCCAACTATTCGGGAAAGCATAGGTATTGACAACAACCATTGGGTTAGTTCCTGCAGTATCGCCCGGTCTTGGATAAGTTGGTCCATACTTATAGTTTTGCAAGAAATCAGCTTTTGTCGTACCTAAATAACCGATAGCATAGCTGCGGAAACCTCTATTATGCAACACCCATATTGCTGGTGTATAGCTGAATATAATTTCCAAATTAGCGACCTGCGGATTATCCAGATCATTACCCGCTCCTGGACTATACCATTCAAAATCAGCACCTGAGAGATCCAGACCGCCGGAATGGTCTTGCGCCTGATTAACGAGACTTATATATCCATTATTTCGCGGAATAGGGTCAGCATTATCTCCTATCTGCCAGATCGCATTAATCGCAAAAGCCGTGTCGATAATGGAAGGGGTATATACGCGCTGTGTGGTATTTAAAAAAGAGCCCTCCATAATAACAAGTCCACTTGGATCAACATTTACCGCAGCAGTATTGGTAATTTTGAAGAATTGGTCACGAATACTGGTACCTGAACCCGGGAAATAGATCTCCTCGATTTTTAAATCGGCAAATGGGTTGGCAGAAATGGTCAACAAAGCAGCCGAATTTGCTGCACTACGGAACGAAGGACCGACTTTCTGAATCGCACTAACACGTGTATTCTTTTCTTTGCCTTTGACATTTTGTTTGATATAACCGGAGATCTCCGCTTCATAAGATCCTTCGGGAAGTTCGGCTGTCAACGAAGTTGTAGACTGTGCATTTACCGTAAAGGTCTCTCCCGTAGCTGTATTTTTAAAAATAGCACGTGCCCCCAAGAGCTCTTTACCTGCCAATTTAGGAGAGAGACTGAAATTTAAATTGTATGTTTTTAGATTGGCTTTTGCCAATGCTTCGGTCTGATCCACCGCTTCGAGCGAAATAACATCTTTCTGACAGGATGTTACTGCCATTGTACTGACGAGCAGGCCTAATGCTGCTAAACGGAATAATTGATTTCTTTTCATTTTTCTATATATATTACTGTTTCAGAAACATACTATCCTTGTGGCATCCGGAATAGTGTTTTTATTTACTTTCTATTAAAATGTTAAATAAGGTCGTATCGGGAAGCTATACCGATCAAAACGGATAGATGAAGCTATTGCAACTTCACCAGCAATTAAACCGGCATTGTGCCCGGAAGTCAGGACAGATCGCTTAGCGTCATTTAGCTGGCTATTTTCAACATAAGTCTCTGTACTACTCGCATATTCTTTACCGCTATACGTGGTACCACCAATACGTAGCAAACTAAGCTCAATAGCATTAATGTCCTTTGTGAACGCAATGGAAAGCTGATTAATAGCTGGTGTATACCAGTTCCCTTTTACTGCTGGTCCACTCGTAATTCCAGCTGGCGCGTAATCCAACGATTGTAGTATAAAGTTCATGTCTTTATAGCCCTCTTCCGTACGCTTGGCAGCAACCGCCTTGCTATGCGCCTGTCCGTCCCAGTCTTCTTCTTCACCAGCACCAATACCTTTCCATGTAGCACCTACAATTTCAGGAATATTGAAAAGTGATAGTTTGCCAAACTGACCATTATCAACATCTTCCAATGAGGCGACAAACCCATTGGTCGCCCCACCTTTTTGTCCCGTATACACCACTACACCCACTACTTTCTTCTTGCTGTCCAAATCTGTCGACCAACTTCCATCTGCATAGTAGAAATCGCCAACTTTGGCAACCAGCTTATTCTCCAGCTTCAACTCACTGGTATAGCGCTTTCCGGCCTCAGTCTTGATATTGGTTTTGTCAAATTGGTATGTACCCTTGTCTGTATCGACATAAATCGAGATGGTTTCACTGCTCCAGTCGGCAGGGAGCATCGCAATTTGTGCCTGGAATGACTCTCCGGCAGCAAGGCTAACATTTTCTACTTTTGTTTTCTGTGTCCAGAGCTGCTCGGCTTCAGTCGACGTAATTTTCAAACGGTCTGCTTCGGTGGCTGCACTAATATCAAGGGTACCATTTACCGCTATCAGCTTGCCATCGGCACGTTGAAATCTGATTTGCTTGATCTGTTGTGCTTCAGCACCTGTCGGCAGACTTATTTTTAAATCCGCGATGGCCATGACATGTTTAAAATTGAGCTGCGTATTTTCAGCTCCAGCTTTGACACCTTTTAATGGATCTGCTACTAAAATATCATACTTAGCCAAATGCTTGGAATCCTTCCCGTCAATCGCTTGGTCAGCTAGGGACACAGGAATTTTTTTGACATCCGCTGTTTCTAGCACCGCATGCGGATAGTAAGCGTAGAAATCCATATCCCAATCGGCGCTTTGAGCAAGCTCGCCCGAGAAAACGGCATTTTTACCACTATTGGTAATATCCGATGCCGCTTTGATGGAGAAAGCTGTATTGGCATTCTTGATGTCGTTGTTGACCACGCTAAACAAACCGATCTTATCTCCGGTCAACCAGCTCACGCTCAATTTATCATCTTCGGCAGTATGTCCTGTACGGAAGCTTGGACCTCCGTTGGTCGCTGTAAATCTGAAATTAACCTGATCTGTCTTTTGCTCTTCGGGAGCTTTGCCTATATTGTCTTTTTTACAGGCTGCAAACAGTCCTGTGACCAACAAGGCAAAAATCATCGTTGACTTTTTCATTTTTTAATTAATGTTTGATTATGTATTTTTTTATTTTTCTGAATTGTTGATTAGTACGCTACTTTACAGGATCAAACCGATACGCACCTGATAAAAATTTGTCCTGACCTGATCTACATACCAACCCTGTTGTAGACTTGGCTGTAAAAACAAGGCTTTGTTATTGAGCAGTTGCCACTCCCAGCGCATTGATACTGAAAGCTGTGTATTATTAGTCGACAGGAAACGATAATTGGATAGCTCTGCCTGCGGGGCATGCCTATTAAACAGTCCGTATTGAATGGTATTATTTGCGCTGAGCTGACCAAAGGTATTCTCGATATCGATCTCTGAAGAAAGAGACTGATCGAAAGTTCCCTCCAATAATATTTGTACCATGTGTTTTCGGCCCAACCAGGACATACCCAGCTGCGTACCATAGCGCAAACGCTCGTAGTTCATATGGCGCGCCGGATCAAAATAGTCTGCCTCATTATTTATATACACAAGAGCAGGTTTAATATGCCAACGCTTTTGTTCCCCCTTTTCATAAGTCCCTTCAACCGCTATCTGCGTATTATTTTCCCGGTAATAAGGTGCCATACCCATCGTTGTTCGATTGGTCGTTACACCAACAATCTCCTGTAATGAACTTGCAATCAATGCCTCTGATCCAATGCGATGCCGATAGGTGTATTTCACCTGCGCTAACCAACTTTGATCGTACTTTTTATCAATCCAACCTGCCCGTGCCTCTATAAGATCCTCTTTCCGATTGAGGATATCATTAAGTGCAGAGGCCGATCTTACTCCGTTTAGATCACCGCTATCTCCGCCACTGGCACCAATACTTTTGTTCAGGTTATCAAATCGGTAACCCAGATGACCTATCCACCCCCTATGCCCGCTGGGATAGATATCCAGCCCCAAAGTCCAAGTTTTGGCTGTATATGAATAGGAAGATGAGTTGACGGGTGAAAACGCTGTGGCCAAGCCTGTCATATTATAAAGTGGGGTTGTAATTCTCAACCGTTCATCAGACAGCATGGAAATTGTATGCGCCTGCTTATAAGCGGCAAACCCTGTTGATAATCCGATGGTATATTGCTCGTTGAAACGGTATCCCACTCCCAATTCCACTTGCATATCGCTAATCCGATTGCGGGGACGAGGGTCTTTTTGCCGATACTCTTGCTGATTGCGAATCGAAGCTTCGATTCCCCATAGATAATTGCCTTTATTTTGGGTATAGCCGCCTGAAAAAATATACGTCTCTCCTTTTTGATCTGCCGGTCCTAAGGTATCTGCGATGATATAGGGATAAACGCGCTCATAATCAGAAGTTAGATTCATATTGATCCCCTTATGTTGGGTATTTTCGTAGGATGCTTTCCCCCAGGCTCTAGTATTTTCCTTTGGTGCAAGCAAAGAAGAAATGTCCAATCCATAGCGCGTATGCTCTTTGCCCAGCTGTTGCACAAGGGCTTTATCTTGTTTCTCCTGACTTATGCTGGCAGCCATCTCAGTACGGGAAAAATCCCATAAATAAAATTTCAAAGCTGGATTTTGCTTTTGGTTTAATTGCAGATCTAATACTGGTGAATAACGTTTAAAGCTCCGTTGCTGCAAATCATTACTAGTACTATCTTGCGATAAGGCATATTGTACACTGCTTAAAGCGATAGCTAATACCAAAATACGTTTCATAGCTTGGTCCTTTCTAGAGGCAGTTTACCTTCAACCTCTGGATTAATCATATTCTGAGCTGTAGAAATATTGTTCAGGTAGCATGAAACCGGAAAACTGACTGTTTCTCCATTTTCGGTATAATGCAATTGAGCCGTAAACCGTATCTTATTATAGTAACCAATTTTAAAGCTGATGCCTGCTTCTACGTCTTGGATGCTATACGTTAGCATTTCATTCCAACGATTTTGATCTTCCATGCTCAGCTCGGCATCTGTAAAACTGATAGCTGCATTGCCTGGCAATTGCAATTTGCTTGTATCCACGACGAAGGAAAGATGCGTGTACTGGAGCTCTCCGAATTTGTCTGTACAAGCCACTAAAGTGAGCAACATATACAAGCAAAAGGATAAGATATAGTGGTATTTCATAGTATTGATAGCGATTAAAGTTTAAGTTTGAGTTCCATGCCGAAATAAGGCGCCGTACTTGCATCTTTGACCCGCACCCCTTGATAATTGTTGTAATGCGGGGTGATATCGGCAAAATTGAGGACAAAGAGCGAGAGCCTTAGCCATTTGCCAAAATCTTTACTTCCTCTGAAATGTAAGGTGGTCAAAGATTTATTGTCCAAGTAAATTCCAGAATACTCGTCAGGATAGAACAAATATTGTAGGTATCGATGTGATTTATCTGCCTCTGTATAAGGGTGCAATACATTATCCGTCGTCAGATAATAGGATGGATACTCAGGATTGTTTGCGTACTGGTCATTCTTTCCCTTCCAGTAGGTTTCGGCTGTCAACGAAAGGGTCAAACCATGCTGTTTGATATAAGTATCTGCTGTAAAACTAGTGCTCGTCCGACTACGGTCGAAACCATCCTGCCAATTGGGATAATAAGCGGCATAATTGTCAAAAACAATAACACCATCAACAACAGGATTATTTCGGCTACTGCCTAAAAACCACATGGGCAGGCTATTTTGGTAGCCATTTTTAAAATATGCACCATTCAGTGTAAACCTCGTCGCAATCCCCGGATAACGGGGTGTAGTGAACGTAAATTCCATTCCTTGTTTTGAAAGCTGACTACCATTGGTACGTCTGGTTACACCACGAAATACGGTTCGTTCTTCGTAAGGCATATTGGTCAGATCTGGTCTTTGTCCATAAGTAGGTACATTGAGCATGCCGTAATATTGGTAATAGTACGCTTTGGGTTCATCCATGCTACGAAAACCATTTGTGAGCAACTCGTCGAAAAGGGTGACAGAGAACAAGTGCCCTTTCCACTCCGCATCTACCCGTAACTCTTTCTTCTTGTTTCGCGTATAGGATAGATTATAATTGACGCGATCTTCGATGTAGGTGCGCAATTGGCTGTAACTATATTCGGGTTTGACATTATTATGCTTGAACTCGACAAAATCCTGATAAACAATATCCGGGTAAAGCATAGACATGGTCGGCATCTTACTGAGCCATCCAATCCCCCCCGTGAGGGTAAAATTCAGCGGAGATCCCTGTACTCGGATAGCAGGAAGTGCCAACTGGATATTGACACGCGGATCATTATAAATCTTGCCATTTAGGCTATACGCTTTATCCAGGTTAATCATCATCCCACCTCGCAATCCAGCCTGTATATGCAGTTGGCTGCCCGCGATTTTGGGAAGACTTATTCTATCTTCGACATAATAAGAAAAGTGCTGGTTAGCCGGAATACGATCGAATCGATAAGGACGTACGCCAAAGCTATTGTTGATCGGACGAGCGATATCAAATAGCTGACCGGCACCATAGTTTTTGTCCATGCGCCATTCTGTTCCAATTTGGCCATTGTGCGTTAGAAATCCGGTATGAAAGGCTAGGTCTCCGCGTAATGTAGCAAATGCATTGAAAGGCCGGCCGTCTACTTCATGTGTTGCCTTATATTTTCCCGGTAAGACAATAGCCTCGGAAACACCAGGTGTCAGCGAAAGAGGGATGATACCACGTTCTTGTGTATTATTGGGGTACATTTCCCGGTATATATAATCGATGGAATATTTTAGATTGGCATTGAATTCTATTTGTCTTAGTATTTTCTTTGGTTGCTTTAATGACAACCGCGAACTGAATCCCATTGATTTATAGGATAGTCTGTATTTTCCCTGCTCTAAAAACAGATCCCCCGCAAGCTGTTCGGCATCTTGTTTCCAATCATCAAACTGACCTGTATAATCTGCGGACAAACGCCAACGTAACTGTTTTTCGTCTTTTTTCCCCCAATACTTTTCAGCACGCAACGAAGCGGTGTAACGATCATAATTTTCTAAGGGATTGACAGGATTTCTTTTACCATCGAGGTAAGTGAAGTCCCCTACAACAAGCCAGTTCTTGGCCAATTTTACACCTTTGGAAAGTGCGAAGAGTTTAGAAAACTGATCGAGTTTAAAACGTGCTTCTAAAGGAAGAGGTTGTAATAATCGGTCAATTTTGACAACACCACTGGTGAGATCTCCATAACGCACAGAAGGAATACCTCTTATAATTTCAACCTTTTCAATATTGTCGGTAATAATACCACGCATATCCATACCCGCATTGACATATTGTTTGCCCCCCTGATCAGTCCCAGATATGGCCACATTCATCGCCTGTAAATTAGCATCCGTACTGATAGGCATATCATCAATCACAAATAGCGTTCCTAGCGATGAAATGGCATAATCAGCACCAACCGGCGCATTAGCCTCACGCAGACGAATCAGATTGGGCGCATTCAAAGATGGTGGGACAGACTGCCCACCCGGCAAGAGCGAAAGCAAATCTGTCAAACTTGTTGCCTGCATATGCTCAATGGCTTCCCGCTTGATGACGGAAGATGTCGCCATACCCTTCTGTTCCATCGCAGTCACATTAATTTCCTCGACAAGTCTGTTTTCAGATTTTAAAACCATCGTAATATCCTGATTGGACTGCAGGTTGAGCTCTTTACGATCGGACAAATATCCAATATAGGATGCTTGCAAGATGTACTGTCCTTTCGCTACGGCTACAAATACAAAGCGACCGTCACTCCCGGCTACTGTCCGGTAGACATGAGAGGTATCTCTTTTTGACCTTAACTGTAAAGTGGTATAACCCAAAGCCAGCGTACTCCCTGATTCAATAACTCTTCCCTCAATGCTTACCTGCTTAACACTGGGATCTGACTTTGTTAATCTTCTGATAATGATATCTTGTTTATTGATTGTAAACCGTAAATCGCTTTGACGCTCCACATCATTTAACAATTGACGAACGGTGCCAGACTGGTTCGTTAACTTTATCTTCTTCTCAAGGGAATTTCCAAGATCACTATAAATGAAATTAACTTTAGATTTGCTTTCAAGCTCTGCGAGCAGCGATTTAACTGCTATTTCTTTGGCCGAAATCTGAATAGACTGACCTAATCCAACGAATGGAACTAGCAATAAAATCATCATAAGGTAGTTTGTTAAAAACCTTATGACCATGTGGTTGTACATATTAATTTTATTTAGATTAATTATAATTATAAGGTCAAAAAAAGGAGACTGCCAGATTAATGACAGACTCCTTACCTACTACCTATCTACCAAAATATTTTTTTCTTGTTGTTTAAAGGTTAGTCCAGTACTTTCTCCTAAAAGAAATAAAACGCGAGCAAGTGGCATATTTTCAAATTTTCCGGTCACTGGCAGATTCAACAATGAGCTGTCCTTGATTTTGAAAGAAATCTGATACCGGTCTTCAAGCTGAGCCAGCGCGTCAACCAACTGCGTTTGCGAGAAGTTTAATTTACCTGCTGTCCACTGCCCGATATTCGCTACATCATATTGTTCGAAAGCTTCTAACTTGTTATCGACTTTATTATACCGTAGCCTATCGCCGGGCTGCATTCTTTGCAAGAAACCTTTTTGATCCGAGAACTCCACAGCCCCTTCTTTAAGCGCAACAGTTACCGTATGCTGACCTAAACGGTTGCTAACATCGAATGCCGTTCCCAAGACTTTTATTTGCGCACCATCGCTCTGTAAATAGAAGGGTCTGCTCGGATCTTTAGCAACCTGTAAAAAAGCATGCCCATATTCAAGTGATATCCGTCGCTCGTCTAAAACAAACTGTTTTGGATAAATTAACTTACTTCCACCCTCAACCCATATTTCTGTATGATCACTGAGTTTGAGATTGACACTTTTTCCTTTCGGAACTTCCAAAGTCAACAATTGTTGTTCAAATACAACAGCACTTTGATCTTCCATCTGTAGTAGATAAATACTTCCTAGGGACGTTAATAACAATAGCGGCAATACAACACGTGTTCCCCACCACCACAATTTGATCTGGCGTATTCCTTCCTCAGTGTGCATCATAAAATTGCGCCATAACTCTGCTGAATTTGTAGCACTTGCTGTCTGTACTTGATCATATATCAAATCCGCATTTGTGTCTTCAAAAAGGTTATCCTCTTTTTCAAGCCACTGCTCGACCAAAAGGCATTCCTCTTCGGACGCACGTCCTTCGACATACTTCTTTAACAGTTTCGGACTTATTTTCTCCATACTTATATATAGCATAAACAGCCTCCAACCCCAGTCAAGAAATCACTTATTTTCGATAAAAACCGATAACACCCTTATTTACAGTGAAATAAATTTTAATAAAAAAACATTTATTGAAGTAAGTATGTGTTATTTTAGTCAATCAAAAAGGTGAACACTAAATTGACATATAACTCAAATATTGCAATCGTTATAGTACAAAGTTTCCTTTTTTAGATGTGTATTCAGTTAAATTCAAGCAACCAACACATCCAAAATCATTAACTCATATCTCCTTTAAGACAAAAAGAAAATCATCCGATAAGTCCATATTTAAATTATTCCTTTTGACGGACATATTGCTCCTTCTAGTGGTTGTTAGGATAAAAAGATCACTATTATATTTATAATGGATCAATAATAGTATAGAATGTATCAAAAAGAGAACCGCACATGGAATGGGAATATGCAAATCAGTCACGTGCTATATCGTGTCGATGACCTTCATAAAGCTGTAAAATCAATGGAAAATGCGGGATTTATCGTCGAATATGGTACCAAACCTGAAAAGGCTTATAATGCTATAATATGGTTTGAAGAAGGTATTTTTATAGAATTGTTCAAAAATTCGGAGTTAGCATCCTGGGTAAAATGTATTATGAAACTATTTGGTTATGAATCTATTTTGAAGCGAATTAAAAAATGGGAAGAAATTGAAACAGGATGGTGCGAATGGTCACTAGAAACAAAACTTGTAAACCTAAATGATCAAAAACAGTTGCTACGTGCAAAAAAGATTCCTTTTAAATTTCATAAAGCTAAAAGAACGGATATAACAGAAAAAAAGCTTAAGTGGGAATTACTCATCCCACATTCAATCGATTTTCCCTTCTTGATGTCGACATATACACCCAATCCTCGTCCACCGAAAATTAATCATCCTAATGGTATTAAAGGAATTTCGAAATTGATAGTTGGTAAAAAGAATTTAGATGTGAATTTATTGCAACATTTATTGGAAGAACCAAAAGAGCTAGAATTGGTAGAAGGTAGTAAAGGCCTTCAGGGTATTGAATTCGTAGACAGCACATTAAATATGGAGTCAATACTATTTAACCAATAATCATCACATACCGTCACTGTGATACATTTTTGAATTTAAAATAAAAACACCAGGTATTAGTTTGATTTCATTAATCCATCACTTTATTAAAACTAACTATAATGATAATTTATTACATCTAATTGAAAGGTCACTGAAGGGTCTCCGCTCATAGATGACTATTGCCTATGAACAAGCAAAAGAAAAGTGGTTTGCTATAGTTCACCAGCAGCAGGAGAAACATGTCATTGACAATCGCTTGTCCTCGCATCATCATGGCCTCCTAGTATGCGGATCATATTGGCGAGGTGATCGGCCTTATCCCTTATGCTGATGTTAACGACTATTTCTTCCCCAAAATCCCTGGTCACTACAACAGGCGAACTCGCATCAAATGGTTCACGGTTTTCTTTAACAAATTCCGCAGAATTTAAAAGGGGTGCTAAAATAACGTTTATATCGGAAAAAAGGCCGGAGTAATCCAGCCCTGATAAATATTTTACCATATTTTAAACACTAGAAAAAGCAATTCCTGACGTATCACGGATAAACTTTCCAATATCGACTAAAAGAATAATTGCTTTTCTATCTTCCACCACCGGGTCCTAGGTTTCCTCCTAAATTATTGACCATAGCTGATAATGTAAACGATGAAGTAACCGTTGGATTGCTAAATGTTCCACCCAAGTATAGTCCGTTAAACGCATTGGCATCGGCAACCGAAGATACACTTACTAGCTTGTAAGACGCTCCTACTGAAAAGCTTACATTGGAGACCAGTAATGTTGAAAAAGAAACAGGCGATTTAAATGTTAATACCTCATTATTATCCTTGTCAAGAACACTATAGATCTGGCTGGCGGCGCCGCCACTCAAAATAGCCGAAGGTTGTGTAGAAACACTTGCGGTTGGAGAACTTGTAGATCCGCCCACTCCAACCATAAGTCCGCCGGTAATCTTAAAGGTGTTGTTATCACAATCGAAGCCTTCTTCTGGACTCTTGGCACCGATCGCAAAAATATGTCCTCCAGTAATAGTCATCGTTCCATTGGAATCTATGCCATCGTTTGTGGTACTATAGGCTACTATTGTTCCTCCATTGATGTAAATTGCTTTTCCGGCATTGATCGCATCATCAACAGCTTTGATGTAAATTTCACCATTATTGATACTAAGGGTCGCCTTGCTTTCAATTCCCTCCCCTCCTGATCCAGTGGTTTCGATATTTATTTTTCCGCCATTAATAATTACATCCGGTATTATAGTCGCGTCACCATCCTCGTAGGAAGCAACAATCCCATCGTCAGCAACTTTTAAGGTGATATCGCCTCCATTTACGATAATCCTTCCTTTTTCAGCTTCGATACCATCGGAACTTGCCACGATATTTAATTTCCCGCCATCAATATAGATACCGTCGTTACTGTGTAAGCCATCCGAAATAGCATCGGAAACCTGAATATTACCTTCCACAATCCGTATATAATCGTCGCTGGCTATGGCATGCTTCGTTTTGCCAGAAATAGATAGTGTGCCGGTCCCAGAAAATATCAATTGACCCTCACTGAAAATTGTGCCTTTTTGATCTTCAATGGATGTTGCATACGTAGCCGCATCGGTAAGCTTATTTTCTGTCCCGTCGGCAAGTACAATAAATGCTCTTTTTCCGGACTGAATATTGATTGCAGGCCCGTCGTTATTTGTAATAGAGACCCCATTTAAGGTGACCTTGAATTTTTTATCTGAATAGATCTTGAATGACCCACTTGTTGTTGAGCCTGTAAGCTCATAGGCAACACCGCTTGCTGAAGAGTTTACAACAACATCAGCTCCAGATTGGGTAACAGTAACCCCGGAAACTGAATTTTCTACAGTAGCGGAATTACCATCGAAGTTTATCTTTACGGTACTGTTGAAAGTGGAGTTTGCAACAAGATCATCGTCGTCTGCTCCAGTCTCCTGGCTCCCTTCAACCGGGCCACTTTTTGATGTCGAACTAATGTTTATGGCTGTACCGGTTTCGATAACCTCTCCTGACTCCGATTCAGTATTTTCATCTTTTGAACATGAAGTGATGGAGGCTCCCACCATCAGGACCATTCCATAAAATATTACTTTCCTTAACATAAGTTTACTTTTTTTATCAGTTCAAAGCTAACAACAACTTGTGTTAATGAATATTAAGTAGTGTAAATTAGATTAAAATTATGTTAATTAAATATTAAATTAACCTACTAACAACCCAGCGGTTGGGAATATCCATTGTGCTTCGAAAACCTCTATTATACTTATTTTGGAAGGTAAATTTGAATTACTAACCAGCCTCTTCAAAAAGATTTATATGGGATAACTCACAGTTAAGATCTGACCACCCATGAACACGAAAAGCAAAAAGCACAAAGTGGGCATAGCCCGACTCGACAAGCTCGCGAAATGAACTTTTGGTGACTTGTTCAAAGGGATTGTACAGCATAGGACTAAGTTAGGATTTAATCAGTAAACTCTTTCTTGTTCTTTCGGATATAGTCAACCTGAATTTTTTGCAAGTTTTCAACGTCATTAAGTTTGTAAAATTCCTCGTCGAATTTGTTTAACGGATTGTTCTCATACGATTTACTAAAACCTTCTACCGTACCATCCTGATTTTCGGTTATTTTCGATTTCTCCTTTTCAAATGTGCTGTTTGCCCGCTCGGTCAGATCAGCAAATTTAGTAGCGCCAACTAATTTCAACGCTTCTGGTAACGCAGCAGCAAATTGACCACTTGAATTAAAATAAAACTGGTTATAACCACCATTATTTACTTCTGCTTCTAATCGGCTGATCATATAAATTGCTTGTCTAGATTTGTTCCAAGACAAGACGATTTCATATTCTTTATCATATGCCGCCGATAACTTACGAAAGAGGTTATCATAGACGACCTCCAATAACATGTCATCCGATGTCGTATCAATAATTTGCTCGGTTAATGGAGTCTGAATTGATGGCTTATTATTATTTTGCTTCGTACGTTCAGAACAGCCCAACAAATTTAAAATCATTATTATAATTCCAATAGTAATAATCGGTGTTCGCATTGATTTTATCATCTTTAGATCTTTTTATTACTCAAATATATACATTGATTTGCCATACTTTTGTGTTTTATGTATCTCGCAAAAGTATGGCTGATACCGCGGCTATCTGAGGCAAAGATTAATCATCACCGACCCATTAGGACTCCTTTCTTTGCCACATTAGGTGTGCTCTTCATAATAGATTGATAAGAAGATGTAAATGCAGATAAACTCTTATACCCGACCAGATAGGCTACTTCGGAAAGTGTATATTTTTTCTGATCGATCAACTCAATACTTTTTAAAATTCTTATAAGCTGATGATATTTTTGAACTGTGATACCTGTCTCCGATTTAAATATACGTTGAAGTGTCCTGGCCGACATAGCAACTTTATTTGCTAATAATTCGATATCTATACCGTATTTAAAATTACAATTAATCTCCTCACATATGGGGATCAATTTTTCATTGGATGGAATAGGTATTTGAAGATTCGTGTTTTCAGAACAAAAATTTGGCAAACTGTTTAATATGGCCTGCAAAAAATGGTATTGCTCTATATTATCTTGAAGATTTTTACTCCACTTGGCAGCATACAAAAGCATTTCCTTCAATACCACGGGTGCCACAAAAACACGTACTGATTTAAAAAATTCGAATTCTGGGATAATCTTATAGAGAACCACCATTAGATCGATGTTTTCTGCTTCAGAATGTGATTTATGTTTGATACCGGAAGGAATCCATATAACATGATTTTGCGGAACAAGATATATTTTATTTTCAATATGAAAATATTGGTAGCCTTTTGCCACAAAACTAATCTGGCCGCGCTGGTGTTCATGTTCATACTCATCATGTTGATAATTCTTTTCATACCACACGTAAGCGTCCAATGGAATGGGATCTAAAAATGTCCCCGTTCTACTTTCCGTCAGGCCACATTTGATGTTGTCGCTTTGCATATACTTATTGGCATATTCCATAAAAAAACAATAGATAATTTTGTATGCTCATTTAAAATTACAGTAAATATGAATAGAATATTTCTTGCATTCACATTTTTGTTACTACTTGTATTAACGGACAGATCTTTGGCAATGCAAAAACAAGCAAACATCCTTATACTAATTCATTCAGATGAAGGTGGTACCTACGAAATTGCAAAAGAGGTTGCGAAAGGAATTGAAAACAATGGTAACACAAAAGCAATTATCAAAATAGTCAAATTTATTGATAATCCAAAACTCAACCATATCCCGGTCGCAAACGTTTCGGAACTTTCGTCATATGATGGAATTGCATTTGGTTCTCCTGTATATTTTGGGAACATAAGTACGGCAATGAGTGAGTTTTTTGCTCAGACAACAACACTATGGTCCAAGCATGAATTAGAAGGGATGCCAGCCATGGTCTTTATGTCTGCAGGAAGTGGTGCAGGACGAGAATTAGCGATGCAATCCTTTATGAATATGCTTGCGGTCCATGGAATGGTCCTGGTTCCAAATGGTATAAGGGGAAATGAAAAGCTTGACAAAAGTATTCCGCAAGGTAATACTGTTCTGGGTACGACGAGCCTTGCTTCATTAAAAAATGTAGCTCGTCCTTCGGATGGCGAGCGACTCTTAGCTTCCGAACAAGGAAAATATTTTAGCAAAGTAGCACTTGCTTTGAAAGGTACATTTGGAAAAAAATCTGTCAAGACTCCTGAAGTGGCGACAAAGGACATTAATCAGATTTTAAAAGAAAAACATATAACTTTACCCAAAGTACCGGCTCCTGCTGGAAATTACCTGCCTTACGTAAGAAGCGGTAATCTGGTCTTTATTAATCAATATGCATTAAAAGACGGGAAATTGATTAATCCTGGAAAAATTGGCGTAGACCTGACAGAGGAACAGGTAAAGGAAGCAACAAGAATAACAATGCTCAATATAATAGCGGTATTGCGTGACGCAGTAGATGGTGATTTAAATAAAGTCAAAAAATGCGTGCAATTAGTGGGAATTTTCAATGCCTCAGAACAGTTTTCAGACCACGCAAAGTTAATGAATGCAGCTTCTGATTTAACAGTTGAAATATTTGGAGATCAGGGAAAACATGCAAGAGCCACACTTGGAGCATCATCTATTCCTGGAAATTCTTCTGTAGAAATACAAGCAATATTTGAAATAGAATAAACATTAGGAATCCAATTAAAACAACTAAGTCTGCGCAGTATCACTCCCCATTCGTGACAATCCGTCCCGGTCAAATTGCTCGTAACGATGCTTTCCAATGGGGCCGGCATGGCAGACGAACTCAGAAGGCCTATAAAAATAAAAAAAACCTTGAGGAGGGGGATCTCAAGGTTTTTTACTACCTGTTATTAACTAATTTATGAAAGTATAGGTATAACAATGGTTAATTTGCTTTCGTTTGATCTTTTATAAAAAAGTTGAGCTCGTCTCCACGGTCTTATAATTATTTTTATTTAAATGAGAGCTTATTCAAAATGGTATCGTCTAAGACCAACTTATCCTATAAAAAAGGAAAAGGCCACTTTGACAGTATCCAAGTGGCCTTAAAATCTTATATTGTAATCTGTTTTATTTTCCTTTAGCCTTCTCTGCCTCGATCTGCTTTACAAACTCTACAGTGACGTCCGCTAATTCGGCTATCTCCGATATCGAAAATTTATTCGAAGACAAAAGATTTTTTATTACTTCCGCCTTTCCTTCCGCCTTTCCTTCCGCCTTTCCTTCGGCTTTTCCGATAACTTCTCCCTCTGCTTTTCCCTCAGCCATTGCTTTTTCGCGCGCTCGTTTCAATTGCTCCTCCTGACTACTTCGGATACTCTCGGCATCCCATTTATTCCTTAAACTTACGTTGTACATCTCTCGTTCCTCCGGTTTTAGTTTGCTATACTCTGCTAACTGAAATAACTTCTCAAAAATAGGCTTACGCAAATAAGTGGAAAGTCCATTTAGCGAAGACATATTTTTGAGTACATAAAGCCAACGATCTAAATCATTAACTAACTCTGCCTCAGCTTTAACAAAGTTAACCAATTCCACATATATAAAGCCTAGATCGTCATAAAATATTTTACCATGATCTCGATAACATAAACAAATATCGTGCAGAAAATACTTCTCATCCCCCGCATCAGGCATTGCAAATCCATCCATCATTACAATGATATAAACTTCACTAATTGCATAATTCCAAGCCCTTCGGTTGCCTTTGGGTGCCTGATCCGCTATCAATTTACTACTGTAGTAAAGCATGCGCTTTTTCAAATTATCCTGCGCCGTGCGCTGCACTTCAATAATAAAACGTTCGCCATTGTCTGCCGTGCAGGTCAGATCAAAAATAACGGTACCGATATCCTCTGTATCCCCGACATACTCATTTTTGTTATAATACAGGTCGGCAATAATCTTGCGGCCTCTAAACAGTTCGTTTAAGAAAGCGATCAGAAGATCTTTATTGGTATCTGATCCGAAAACTTTTTTAAATCCATAATCTGTTGTAATATCGATATATTTCGATTGTTTCAACTCACTCATAATACACTGTTTTTAAATTGGTTAACAATACAAATATAAGTAAACAAACATTTTAATACTAATATTTTTAGCATTAAAATATTAGTATGTATATGAATTAAACAACTTCCCCAATGAAGATCATTTCCGTCCTACTCACTCCTCGGATCGGGTTTTAGCGGCATCTTGGCGCAGCGGATTACCTCAACGGAAGGGCATCCGTATTCAAGGATAACTTTGCCTTCAACCAAATATACTCCTGCCCCACGGAGTGGATATTTGGCTAAGCTCTGGGGGAAATGGACGGTATCAAAAAATCGTCCCTCAGCAATTGCTTTTTCCCCGTAAAACGCAAGGCACCCACACGAATTAGGATAACGACCTGTTCAATACCCGTCTGTGTCCGTTTGACAAAGTTTTATAGACTCGTGTACTTGCCATTGGCTTCACGCTCCTCAATAATACGATGAGCCAGTTTACCTTCCAAATTGAGCAGGCAGTCAAAACCCAGGTAAATGTCCTTACCCTGAATGGAGGTATTAAAGACCGACTGATTGACACAGGGCAGGCAGATATTGCCCCCTGAAATTCGCGCTTCATTGACATAGACCTTACGATTGTAAAACCCGCCATAATTTTTGAGCACCGCAACCATAAACTCCAAAGGATAGTAGGTCTTAAGAAAAAGACTCTGATAACTCTCTACGGCAAAGGATGCCTATAAACCCATGAAAGGAAATCTGGAGCAACTGCTCACTCGAACCTGCACAACTCCACTTTGGGAGGACGATTTATTGTCAATAGACGATGCGCTATTATTGGTGGGTACAGAAAGCGTACAAGATGATTGGATCGTGCTGGTCAAGCAGAAAAGGGGGAAATAAAAAGCCTCTTTTGTTAATCGTTAAGGGAGGCAGTTTTGGCTTTTCTCAAATATTTTTTAGGCAAAACAGTATGGCTTCTGATGTTGTTATCTATTAAAATTATATAAAATGTAGAGAAATATGATTGCATCTGTATTATAGTTTTTTCGATCGACTTATTTTATTGAAAACTCAACGCATTTGATATAGAAATTTCAATTCTCCAACCCGCTCGCTTTGGATTTTCCTTCACAAAGAAGTACATTGCAAAAAAATTGATGCGACTAACGAATTATTTTGTAAAGTTGATTGAGTTACTTTCCTTCAAAACAATTTAATATGAAAAATTACATAATTACTGGATTATTTTTGCTTCTGTTCACAAATTTAGCATTTCCACAATATTTCACTCTAGCTCCAACAGGTTTCGTTTCTAAAGAGAATCTAGATTATACCGTAGTGGAAGTTCCTGGCGCTAAACAGCAAGAACTTTACGATAATGTATTAAAGTCGATCAATAGCTTATATTCCAATCCCAAAGAAGGCCTGACTTTGGTTCCTGGGCAAGCAATCACTTTAGCGGCTTACAAACATAGAGGACTTAAAACATCCGCTATTGCTTACTATGATGTCGATTACACCTTGTCTTTTTTGTTTAAAGATGGAAAAATAAGAATCAATAGTCCAACTTTTAATGCTCAAATTATGAACTACAACGGCACTTGGAATAAAATGGACGTGAAAAAATTTTATTTCAAAGGTAACGGTAACCCAAAAAGGGAAAAAAGCCATCAATTCGTAAATGCGTACTTTAATGGGCTGATCAAATCCATTCTTGAAAAATCTGCCAATATTGATAATTGGTAGATCAATTTACCAAAATAAGTTGATCGTATATACGCTAATCCTGATATTTTTGCTTAGCTGTTATTTTCAAATCGAATAGACCAATTAACTATATTTAAGTTTCCCTACTCATTCCTTGGGTACCACATTAAAGGCGTCTTGGCATGGTGGATCGCCGGAGACATAGGATACAAAAGATCCAATATTTCCATGAGGGGCTATAACTGTATTGACAAGAGTACTTAAGCACCCTTGTCAATCGTTAAGGGAGCTTTTTTGGCTAGGCGTCCCTATAGTTAAATGATATTAAATTCCAGCTTCTTTATCGGTAAAAATCTGGACTCCTGCTTTCTTTTCAATTAACTGTAGCGGATATAGTTCAGGATTATATACACCATTAAGAACTTCATTCAAAGCGTTTCTCTTGGATTTACCAAAGGTAACAATCAGAATATTTTCAGCTTTATTGATAATAGGTTCAGTCAAAGTAATTCTGAACATTGCCTGTGGCTTTAGATAGTAGGCATCAACCCATTTTTCTTTTTCTTGTAAGATCTTTTCACCTGGAAACAGAGAGGCTGTGTGGCCATCATCACCCATTCCTAAAAGGATGAAATCAAAAATACCGTCAGCTCCCAAAACATTTCGGATTTGGGCTTCGTATTCTTTAGCATAATTTTCAGGCTCAATACCCTCTTTATACATAGGGAAAATCTGATTTTTATTGACCGGAACATTATTCAAAAGTACTTCCAAAGTCATCTTAAAATTACTTTTCTCATCTTCAAGAGAAACCCATCGTTCATCTACCCAAAAAAAATGGATTTTCTCCCAAATTATTTTATCTGCATATTCGGGAGTAGCTAACAAACTAAAAATAGCTTTCGGTGAAGAGCCACCACTCAACGCGACCACAAATTTATCATGCTTCTGGATTGCTTTTTTCGAAAGCTCAACAAATGTATCTGCGGCTTCTTTATATAAAGCATCCAGATTATTAAATATCGTAATATTCATTCTCTTTTCATTAGATTTTAAACCCACTGATGTCCCTGCCGCTCGACCAGTGCATCACTGTCATCAGGTCCCCAGTTTCCTGAAGCATAATTTGGGAACGACGGGTCTTTGGTTTTTCCCCAGGTTTCCTGAATCGTTTTTATCACATCCCAAGCTTCTTCTACCTGATCAGAGCGCATAAACAGTGTAAGGTCTCCCACAAGTGCTTCCAATAAAAGAGTTTCATAAGCTTCTGGCGTATCGGTCTTACAGGCAAAATTATCGAAAATCATCTCCACTGGTTTAAGCTCTAAAGACAAGCCTGGCTTTTTAGACATAAACTGCAATCTGATGTCCATTTGCGGCTGGATATTAATAACCAATCGGTTTGCCGACAGAAGCGAGGTGCTTTCTGAAAACGTAGAATTTGGAAGTGGCTTAAACTGAATCGTTATATAAGAATGCTTTTCTTTCATCTTCTTCCCGGTACGAACATAAAAAGGAACATCCTCCCATCTTTCATTATCCAGATAAAACTTGATAGCGACAAATGTTTCCGTATTGGAATCATGAGCAATTCCCTCTTCCTGGCGATAGCCATTTACTTTTACCCCATTTACTTTGCCTCGTCCGTACTGTCCTCTTACCGCATAATGATCTACTTTTTCGGGAGAAATCCTACGGATGGATTTTAAAACATCAACTTTACGATCCCTGATCTCACCCGATTCAAGTGAAGCCGGAGGTTCCATAGCAACCATACAAAGAATTTGCAAAAGATGGTTCTGAATCATATCGCGCAAAGCTCCTGTCTGCTCATAAAAACTGGCTCTTGTTTCCACGCCTACTTCTTCGGCAACCGTAATCTGTACCGATTCTATATGTCTGTGATTCCAAAGAGGTTCAAAAATTGAATTTCCGAACCTGAAAGCCAAAATATTCTGGACGGTTTCTTTACCTAAATAATGATCAATGCGATAAATCTGTTCTTCCTGGAAAGTTTGTGAAAGAAGATTATTTAGCTCAATGGCAGATTCTTTATTGTGACCAAAAGGTTTTTCGATAATAATTCGATCTGTTGCAGGATCAGATGCTATTGACGTATTTTTAAGATGATTTGAAATTACCGATACAAAGTTTGGTGCAATCGACAAATAGAAAAGTCTGTTACCTCTCATTCCGTACACCTTATCAAAATTTTCCAGTTTCTGATATAAATCCTGATAAGAGCTTTCTTCATCAAGCTGATGCTGAAAATAGCTGATGTGAGCCTGAAAACCAGCCCAGTCTTCCTTGATTACAGCCTTCCGGGAAAAACTCTCCAGATTTTCTTTAATATAAGCCCTGAATTTTTCATCCGTATTTTCGGCTCTTCCTAAAGCTAAAATATTAAACCCCTTTGGCATTCTGCCATCGATATATAAATTGTAGAAGGCAGGAAAAAGCTTTCTTTTTGCCAAATCCCCTGTTGCACCAAAAATAACGATCGTTGTTGGATGCAGGATTGTATTGTCACTCATTGTTAGATTCCGTTATTTGGGTTTTGCCATGAGGTATGAAAGACTCCTTCTCTGTCAGTTCTTTGGTAAGTGTGTGCACCAAAATAATCACGCTGGGCCTGAAGCAGGTTTACAGGTAAAGATGCTGTGGTATAAGCTTCGAAATACCCTAGAGCCGACTGAATTCCTAAGCTTGGAATTCCGTTTGATACAGCAAAAGCAGCTGTTTTTCTTAATGAAGAAATTTTATCTTTTACAATTTCTGAAATTTCCTGATCCAATAAAATATTAGATAAGTTCTCGTATTTTGAATAAGCCAGATAAAATTTTTCCAATAAAACCGAACGGATGATACATCCACCCCTCCAGATTTTAACAACATCTTTTAACGGAATTTCAAACTGATATTCTTCAGAAGCTTTTACCAATAATGCCAAACCTTGCGCATAACTGATTAAAGTAGATAAATACAAAGCTTCTCCCACCTCTTTGATGAACAATTCTGTATTTTCAGTGGTTTGTACTTCTTCTTTAGTATATAATTGCGAAGCTTTCACGCGCTCATCTTTGTAAGCGGATAAAATTCTTGATGTTACTGCAATATCGATGGTTGGAATAGACACCCCAACTTCCATAGCCTCCTGGGAGGTCCATTTTCCGGTTCCTTTTGCTCCTGCTTTATCCAAAATCTTGTCGACAAGAAAACCGTCTGTTACATCATCTTTTTGCTGGAAAATATCTCTTGTTATTTCAATAAGGAAAGAATTCATCTCGCCTTCATTCCATCTTTTGAAAACTTCATACAATTGTTTATTGTTAAGATTAGCTCCTTTTTTCAGTAAATCGTATGCTTCACTGATTAATTGCATGATGGCATATTCTATACCGTTGTGAACCATTTTAACGTAATTCCCTGCAGCTCCTTTTCCCATATAAGCGGTGCAGGGCTCCCCATTTACTTTCGCCGCAATAACTTCCAGCATAGGCTTCACCAAATTGAAAACTTCCAAATCTCCACCCGGCATAATACTAGGTCCTCTTCTTGCCCCCTGCTCTCCTCCAGAAACTCCCATTCCCATAAAATGAAGGTTTTTAGAAGCTAAATCAGCTATACGTCTCTCGGTATCTTTGAAATAAGAATTTCCCGCATCAACGACAATATCTTTTGGACTCAGAAGCGGTGTTATGCTTTCAAGAACAGCATCAACCGGTTTGCCTGCAGGAACCATCAAAATAACTTTTCGCGGACTGTCTAAACTCAGCACAAATTCCTCTAGAGAAACAGTTCCAACAACCTTTGTACCTGAAGCCACTCCCTTACGGAGTTCGATTACCTTTTCTTCATCTAAATCGAATCCTACGACAGAAAAACCATTATCGGCAATATTGTAAAGCAGATTTCTTCCCATTACACCCAGACCAATGACCCCGTAATTATACTTTTCCATTCTTACTTAAAGTTTATGTTATGCATCAAATTTACTGAAATGCATGCCAGTAAAAAAATTATCTAAAATTTTCTTTCTATTCTGACTTAGTTATCATCAACTGGAAAATATCATTAGTTATTTGGTTACGAGCTTCCAATATAAAAGAAGAGTCCCTTAAACAAGGCTAGTCAATACAAGTCTTAACATATCCGAATTCAAAATTATTTTAGTACCAGCATACGCTAACTTAACCAAACAGTTATCCATATCCTTCTTCTGCAAGATTCGGCAAAATATAAAAAACCACGCATCTTCGACAAGCTGATTAAAACAGCCGCCCTTATTGACCGTCAAGGGAGGCTATGTTAGCTAGATGTCCGCTTTGGTTGAGTGTAATAATGCTTAGCGAAAACGGATTTCATTTAGTTTTTTAAGGTTCTTATCCGTCCGCGGCACTAATGTCACCATATATAAATCTTCTAAGCCACCAATAAACTTAATGGGAGAAATAGAAATTAGCATAATATTGCTTTCATCGACAAGAACTTCATTTGGATCGTGCTGTACAAAGTGATCTTCAATCCGGAATATTACATGTTCAGATTTTAGATTTGTATATTTTTTTTTAATATCAGACAAGCTCATTAAAACCGGATGGTATCCAGGCTTTAATTCAACGAGCATTACCTGCCTTGTCTTGTCAACATCTATTGATTGAACCTCTTCAGGTTTTAATGATCGCATAGCATCGCCTAAGTAGGTTCTACCTTGCATCTCTATCTTAGGCAAAGGTCTTTCATCAAGATCTTTGTAAACAACCTTAGGCAGAGTATCCGTTTTACTATACAAAGGCTTCAATTGCTGTCCATGGGTTAAACCTAAGCCGAAAAATGACAAAAGAGCGTATAAAAGTATTTTTTTCATTTTTACCAGTAATAATTTCTTTTAATATATCGTTGGTTATGAGGCTATTTCTTAAACCGCATCGCATCGTTCATTTATAGCTATTCTGTGTGCTCGTATATTTGATTGAATCTATTTTTCTCTTTAATAAAAAACATCAATCTCAATATTTCCCCAAACGCAAATTAACAAATATATTTAGTATATTAGATTGTTGAACCAATTAATTTATAGTATGCGCTATTACCTTATTTTAATTTCCGCCCTATTGCTAACAGGTTGTAAGAAAGAGATCGATCCTACCCAAGGTAAGGAGGTATTGAAAGCGGGGTTTGTATATGTAAATCCAGAAGGCAAACAGCTAAAAGACCCTACTATTATTGTTCCTCCCAAGCTCTCTGCTATGCCTGCCAACATAGATTATATCCCTTATGAAGGAGCAACTTTCAAAAGTGATATAAAAGTAGTAATAAATAAAATAGAACAGGATTACTCGGGAACTCCTGTTGTAAAATGAGTATTATATGATTTGGATAATAAGAGGGTTGTAAAAACGGAATCGGAGTCGGATATTCATCTCAATATTGCAAGTGTGGGTAAATACCGACTAACGCAATATATTTTCAAAAATGAAATAGAAAGTAAAACACTGAATATGGCAGTGGATTCGGCGTCCAAGATCGTGGAGATTTCAGCCATAAAATCCATTGACTCAATTGTGATTGATAAGCTCTCATCGCATAGTCCATATCTGACTTCTTCTTTTTAAGAAGACGAAGTCTTTGATGCCGTTGTCTCGTTATACAACTCTTTGGAAGACGCTGAGAATAGCAAAAAACCAATCGCAGAAACAGAGGTAAATAAAGCGTTGAAATTGGGCGCATCTCAAATAGCATTCACCAATACCGATCCTATTTTTATCCCAACATTTGATTTTCCAGAAAAGGATGATTTTTACCTACAATTAACCTACATGCAGCATGGCAAAAAATTCAGGATACTCGATAATCGCTTTGGCTCAATTTTCAAGTATTATAAAACAGGCTATCTGACAGCGGATAAATCCGCCCTTCAGGAAGAAAGAAAATTAAAATTTGGGGATATGACACTTACAATTAGCTCTTCATTTACGTTTCAACGATAACTAGGCGTTAAAACGATCACTTAGTGTTAATTAGTGCAAATTAATTATCCATTCCTTTTCTATTCACCTTGCGCCCCGGCATTTAACAACACATTGACGTAAGGGATAACATTTATATCAGAAAAAAGGCTGGATGGATCCAGCCCTGATAAAGATCTTATCACATTTTAAACACTAAACCAGGCAATTGTGTTCCATGGAAAAACTATGCTTAAAACTATATCTTGGATTCATGCAATGGTTTTACAACTTCAATACGCTCTCCATCGGCCGGAATAAATGTCTTGTGCAGCAATCCCTCCTTCTCCAATCTTTGCTTTAATTCAAGGCGCGTGGTAGGACAATGATTGATAGCTTCCATGTGATTTGCCAATACTTTGCCTGGCGCATCACGGATAAACTTTACAATATCGTCCATTGTCATCAATAGTGGTCTGCCGAAATCGAATTGTGCCGAACCGCAAGCTAGCACAGATACGTCGGGCTTGTAGGTAGTCAACACCTTTTTTACTTCATCGGTATAAATGGTATCTGCACTTATATATACCGATTCATCATTGGATGACTGCCATACGAATCCATACACATGCCCCATTGGTTTTCTTACCCAGCCATAGCCATGAACTGCAGGTGTCGCAGTAAGTTTGCCTTTCAGAAACGAGATTGTCTCCCAATAATCAATCGCTTGCAGGACATTTAATCCCCATTTTTTTAATTGGCGGGCGTGGTTTTCACCGCACAGGACGGGAATTTTACGGCTACGCAAAAACTCGATTCCTACCGCATCGATATGGTCGGGATGCAAATGTGTAATCAAGCAATAATCAATTTTCTGCAACAGTTTTTCGCTTTCAATGGGTAAATCAACCAAAGGGTTGCGACGGGGTTTGAAACGGAAAAGGGTTAGCGGAACAAATGTCTTTGACTTTCCCAATAAAGGATCAACCAATATAAAGTTGTCTTCCGATTCGATAATAATAGTGGCATTACGCATTTGATGTATTGTCATAGTGATAACGTATTTAAATTCCTAAATTAGCTGGTAAATTTCGGTACAACCTTCGGCTAACGAAAGATATTTACCTAGAGGTTTCCCGGTTACAAAATTGTTACCTAATGAATTATAAGGAATTTGAAAACTGTTCCGTAAATCTTTTTTTCAGAATATTTTCCGGGAAATGGAAGCCCTTGATCCTCCATCATTTTTTTTATACGGGTGATGAACGCTTCATTGAATTGTGGCGTAAAATGCCCAAGGTTTCCAAAAAAGTATTATTGGAACAACTAAAAGAAATGGAAAACGATGGAATTGTGGTTCGAAAGCAAGTAAACACCTTTCCTCCGGAAGTATATTATGGCTTATCTGAAAGGGGTAAAAGTCTAGAGCAACTGCTGCTTCATATTGAATCGTGGATGGAAAATTACCAGCTTCAGCGTACTACTGAATTAAACCCAATGAAAGAAAAGCAAAAATAGGAAATGGTTTAACACAGAGGGCTGTGATACTGTTCCCTGATAAAAAGATGTATCTTAACCTATTAAAATTTATTGTCCGATTATGAAGCAGAACAAATATGACGAGCAAACATTCTTCGATCAATATAAAAATATGGACAGATCTATTAAAGGTCTTGAAGGTGCCGGAGAATGGCATGCATTAAAAAACATCCTTCCTAGCTTTGATTGCAAAAATGTACTGGACCTGGGCTGCGGCTTTGGCTGGCATTGTCGTTATGCTATTGAAAACGGGGCCAAAACAGTAACAGGTGTCGACCTTTCCGAAAGGATGCTCAATAAGGCGAAAGAAATCAATGACCTCCCTGGCATCACTTATATCAGAAGCGCATTGGAGGATATCACATTTCAGGAGCAGGAGTTCGACTGCGTCATCAGTTCCCTTACATTCCATTACATCAAGGACTTTGATCCGCTTTGCATGCATATAAACCGTTGGCTAAAACCGGGCGGCAATTTTGTTTTTTCTGTTGAGCATCCGATATTCACTGCAAGACCCGACCAAGACTGGATCTATGATGCTGCTGGGAACAAATTATACTGGCCCGTGGACCATTACTTTGAAGAAGGAAAGCGGGAAACACATTTCTTACAAAACAATGTAATAAAATACCATAGGACACTTACCACTTATCTTACAATCCTGCTGGCCAATAACTTTGCCATCGATTTAGTTACTGAACCACAGCCAAACATGGAAATGATTAACAGTGTCGCCGGAATGGCAGACGAACTCAGAAGGCCTATGATGCTGATCGTGTCGGCACAAAAAAGGCCGAAATAATCCAGCCCTGATATAAAGTTATAATCCCAATAACGGGATAGTCAGTTTTTAAAAAATAAAAAAACCTTGAGGAGGGGGATCTCAAGGTTTTTACTACCTGTTATTAACCTAATTTATGAAAGTATTGGTATAACAATGGTTGATTCGATTTCGTTTGATCTTTTTATAAAAAAGTTGAGTTCGTCTCTTCGGCCTTGTATTTATTTCTATTTAAATGAGAGCTTATTCAAAATGGTATTGATAAGTGCATGGGCTTTTGTTGCCTCTTGTTTTTGTGCATAAATAATACCCCTTACTTTAAATTCCCCTTTATTATCTTGAATTAAGAATCTTTTGTAAGGACTACGTGTTTTATAATAGTAGACCAATACCTCAAAATTATTGATAGACTTTATTTCGCTGAAATAATCATTGGCCGCTGTACGGTCAGGTGTTGCGCCTTCGCGATAGAGCACCTCCGGAGCTTCGCCCATCTGTGTGTCACACAGATTTTCTTTTGGCCTTTCTGCCATAACATTCCTTGTAATCAGGGTAACAAGCATATTGTCAATCCACCAAGATTCGCCAACTATATCTTTTAAACTCTTTTTAACTGGATCTGGGTCAACCTGCTTTAATTTCTCAAAAACCTGATCCTTTGTTAATCTATTTGATTGTGGCAAAAGACCACAAGTCGCTGCTTCATTTAATGAAATTACATTGTACCCTTGAAGATATGTTTGCGCATCTGCGCTTTGGAATACCCAAAAGTAGATCAACATCAATATGGTAATTTTTTTGATCATGAAAAAGATAAGATATTTATAATTTTTGAACACTGCATTGGTCGCCATATCATGAAATATCCTTCATCTAATGCAAAATAATATTACAGATTTTTGGTATAAAAATTATTGACGAAAGTATAAGAAAACACATAAATGAAATACTAAACTTTCTATCAAGCGATAGTCGCTTCAAAAAAGATAATGATAAACAAACAAGCACAGTTAGCCAAAAAATGAATCCAATTATTTGATTAATAAATTTAGTATTTGACCCCGACTCGATATTCATATAATTTTTCAAATATTCTTCATCGTAGAAACCATCTACAATTGTGTTAATAATACTCATTGGTCCAGCATATGGACCAAATAAATGCAATAAAAATATGAAGAAACAGATTACGATTATACTATAGTAAAATATTTTTTTGAATAACATTATGAAAATAAATCCATCTAAATATACGAGAAAACACATCAAACAGAAATAATATATCAAATAAAATATTTTTATATTTCAAGAAGAAACCAACATAAGTGTAACTTGCGTAATTGCAAAGAGATTAAAATAAAAGACCTGCTGCCTCATCTCTTGCCTCATGTCTTAACTAAAAATTGATTTGCCCTATTCTTTTGTTTTACGTGTATAGCAAAAGTATGGTTGCTACGGAGGCCATCTGAGGAAAACAAGGTGTATGTAAGCGGTATCGGGGAGATACGAGAATTACATTTTTTTTCAACCTTAACGAATGAACCGGTTATAAAAACCCATGATCATTAGCAAATAAAAGTGAGTTCCTGCATAGGGCTTTCGTAAAAAGTGATCATCTAAAATCAATGGTACATTTTTTAAGGATAAATTATTACTTTCGTTAATGCATATTTGACCAAATGATGAAAAGCCTAGCGAAAAAGCGTCCATTACTAACCGTAAGCCTTGTTGAATTGAGAAAATGTTATCAGGTACTCATTATTAACCTATTCATTTTGTTAGCCGTATTGCTTTCCAATAATGCCTCTGCCCAAGTTGATTTAAACAATCTCAGAAATAATTGGATACAGATTGATGTGACGAGATTAGATGGTAGTAAAATACTAGCTGTACCGCATGTAAAGGATATATTCCATAGTCTAAAGATAGATGACAACAAGCTATATTTTAATAGCTCACCTGTCTCGCCTCGCAAAGCATTTGAAATACCTTATAAACTATTGGGTCATACGATAATAACATCTGAATTTGCCGGATATGAAATTCAGATTTTATCGAAGGATTCACTCATTTATTCGGAAAAATTCAAAGATCAGGATGATCCTGAAAAACTTAAGAAATTCACCTTCGTTCGTTCCGGCCTATTAGACGAGAGTTTTAATCGCCGATATGCGGATTCTCTTGAAATACGTGCAAACAAGTTTTTCACGCCCAGATTAAAATCCAGCATAGAGTTGCCGATCATGAAAAGGATTAAAAGTGACAATAATCTTTACACAACTAATTTTTTAGGTGAAATAACCATCTATCCAAAAAAGAAGCTAGTGACCACAGAATTTAAAGAGAAGCCTCACAGTAACCAAGAATTAATGAATTCGATTACATCCATTATTAACAAGTCTTTTGCGGATTGGGATTTGGAAGGTTTTAAAAAATATGATGCTATAAGAATTCCATTTGCATTTAATTCCGAAATAAGCAAAACTTATGAAGGAATCAATATTTTCTTTTTCTGTGAGGATAAGAAAAAAATCAAAAGTTATTTTGGGATTCCACCACAACAACAAAGGGAGGAAAATAGGCTTTTTGATGAAGGGATCCAAGCTTATCAACAAAAAGAATATGACCTTGCAATCAATTTATTTAAAAAGTGCTTTGACCTTTCAAAAATAAATGTTGACGCATTATACAACATGGTAGCCATTTATAACGAAACGGGGCAGACCGAAAAAGCCATCGAGATCTTAAATCAATTAATTGAATTGGGGCAAGTCCGAGCACAGAAGTTTTTGAGAGAAAACATAGCTAATTCATCTTTAGAAAGTCATTCAGTCGAACAGAGGCCTATAAAATAGCTTTAACAGGATATTTAGATAATTTAGAATGAACTTTACCAGTTTTAATAACTACCACAAACTTGAAGTGGTTTTTGAGTTTTCGATCTTATGTCACCGATTATGTTACACAGTCTAAGATGGTCTTATATTTTTAAGCACTGGATAGGTACCTTACTATTGGGTACTACACTAGTGACTATATCCCCAGGATTTAACTCATTAAATTTTCCGGGTACTGGTCAAACGATCCTCTTTTCGCTACTTTGGCTTTGCTATAGCACAATATATTCTATTCCTACGTTGATATGTTGTACACTGGCATTCTACTGGTTTAAGAGCAATACACTCAATGTCAATTGGATCAAAATGACTTTAATACTGATTACATTGGCTGGAATTGCAATGACAATGGCACTAACAATGGGATCAATGGAGTGGGCCATATATTATTCGATCGCTGCAATAATTACTGGGATATTATTTAAGATTGAGAAGGTATGATTAATTCGCTTACTACAATGTTAACCGGCTTTGGCTTCGATCTACCCCAAAGGTCGTAAGATCAGTTGGAATTACATCTGTTCATTTCCCTGAAATATTGTTCAAAAGTTGACAAAAGGTTGTTAGACAGCGTTATTTCCCCTTGGAATTTTAACGATACTTAATGACAATTGGGCCAATAAAATAGAATTTCACCTAAAAACTAACACATATACAAGACATTTGTCATACATTTGTGCCAAATGAATAGGGAAAAACTAATTTATAGTGCAGTAAAAGTTTTAAATGAAGACTTTCACGCTCCTTTAGAGCGAGTAGCCGAGGTTGCACAAATCAGTAAGCGAACTTTGTATCGGTATTTTAAGGATAGAGATGCACTTATAACTGCCTGCTATGTCGATATGCTTGAAACCTGGTATATCGCTATGGTTTCTGCATTTAACAGCGATACTGATCCGGTCAAACAATTGGAAGCAATGCTATACGCTGCTATCGACAGCGGTGTAAAATATATTTTCTTACACGCCCTTGAGGAGAGGCAGGTTGATGTCGCAGCGATGGACAAAGAAAAAGTTATTGCCTATGAACAAGCAAAAGAAAAGTGGTTTGCTATAGTTCCCCAGCTGCAGGCGAAACACATTATAGACAATCGTTTGTCCTCAGCCTGGATCAAACATCTCTTTGCCAGTGTGGCAAGAGCAAGTGTGAAGGCATTAAATTCTGGTGACGTCGCTCCGAATGATCTTAAAAAATTTGCCTGGCTATCGTTTAGCCGCAGTATAGGAATCGTGGAGTCTTAAATATATAATCAACTATGATACAATCTTTTTTGCTAATAGGGCAATCAAATATGGCCGGCCGCGGAATTCCGGATTCAGTACCGCCTATCATCAACGAATCAATAAAGATGCTTCGCAATGGACGCTGGCAGATAATGGCTGAACCGATACACAATGACAGGCCTATGGCTGGTGTGGGGCTCGCATCATCATTTGCTGCCTCCTGGCATGCAGATCACATTGGCGAGGAGATCGGCCTTATCCCTTGTGCTGATGGCGGTACCAGCTTAAATGACTGGCAGGTTGGTGGTGCACTCTTTGACCACGCTATTTTTCAGGCTAAACTTGCTCAACGTAGCAGCCAGTTGACAGGAATATTGTGGCATCAGGGAGAAAATGACTCTTCCGCCGAACTGGCGGCAAAATACGGTGAAAAGTTTGATAGTATAGTGAATGAGCTACGGAAGCAATTAGGGGCTCCTGAAGTTCCCATGATTATAGGCGCGATAGGCGATTTTTTGCCTTATGGTCTATTTGGAGCGCATTTCAATGATTACCATTTGGTCAATAGCGCCTTACAAAAATATGCAGCATCGCACAACAATTGTAACTTCGTTTCGGCAAAAGGGTTAACTGCAAACGAAGACCAAATTCATTTCAACGCGTCGTCGCTAAGAAAGTTCGGACTACGATACTATCAGGCATTTTTAAATGCAGCAGATGTAACCGAAGCTTTACCTGACGAAGATGAACTACTAGGGAAGATTTATGGACGTGAACTGTCCCCCAACGAAAGGAAGTTTATTTTAGATATCAACTTTGCATCTGGGAAAATCTCGTTAAGTGAATTCCAGCATCAACTGAAATTGATCGATAAATAATTCAAGATTCATGTTATATTGACCAAATATTAAATAATGTTATGATCTAAAGACGTTTATTCCTAAAGTATTCACAGAGTTGGATGAAAAGTTAATGAAAAGTATAGACGTGAAACAGTAAAAACAACTATGATTAATCTTATAATGATTTATTATTCGTGACTGTTCATTTATTATTCGTAGCAGATAAGCAATCCCTATTTATTAGTTTCGTGAATTATTTTTTTTTAACACTATTATATGCAAAATTCTTATTTCACTAAAATTTTCACAGTCCTTTTCCTAATACTTTTTCAATTTTCAGTGCTATCGGCTCAGGAGAAAATAAAGGTTATTTTACTCGGAACCTATCATTTCAATAATCCAGGAAACGATATGATTAAAGTACAGGATAGAAATATCCTATCCCCAGAAAATCAAAAGGACCTGGATAATGTCGTAGAAAAAATCTATTCATCTGATTATAAACCTGAACAAATATTTGTTGAAAGCAATTTTAATGAAAAGAAACAGTTAGATGCAAATTACAAGTCTTATTTAAAGAATCAATATAACGCGTTCACCGATACAATAAAAAGCGAACGGATGAGAAGATTTTTTAAGGAAGGTGAAACGGTTCAATTGGGATTTCGATTGGCAAAAAAATTGAAACATCAGGAATTGTATCCAATTGATACACTGATCGAAATGAGATTTGATATCTTGATGAAAGAGGCTAATTCCAATCCTACCTTAAAAAAAGAACTTGAAGAAATAAAATTGTCAATGTCGGATAAGTGTCTGGAAGAAAAGAATTTGAGTCAAATCTTTTTATGCATGAATGAAAAATCGAAACTAGACAACAATATTGGCTTTTATTTTTCATTCGCAAACAAAATTATGATCGGGAAAGATTATTTTGGTGCTAGACTCGTTACTGACTGGTATAAAAGAAATTTAATTATGTACGCCAATATCCAAAATCAAATTAAGCCTGGTACAAAAACCATCTTTATTTTGGTTGGAACCGGACATGCTTCAATATTTAGAACATTTTTTGAGGTTGATAAAAAGTTTGAATTAGTGGATCTAACAAAAATCTTTAATTAATATTAGGAGATCAGAGTTTACAACTCTTACTCCTTCCATTTCCATTGGGTCCCCCTTAGGCATTTTCGCTAATAAAACTTTATTTTCCGCCGATTTAAGGGACATGGTTTAAGAGTGTTGAGTCTAAGCTTTCGATATATTCTCTGAATTCAATCGTACCTACACAACATCTTAGGCTACTTTTCTCAAATAAAAGGCTCCCTTCTTAACCGATAAGGGAGCCTTTTTTGGCTAGATGTCCGCTTTAGCTAAATGTTAACCGGCTTTGGGCTTTGATCTAATTTAAAATTAGGTATATTTTTGGATTTCGGCTTATTCTTTCGTTAATAAAAGGGCTATATCCTGTTTTGCAAGCACATGGCCTTTATGGACAATATTACTCTTGAGATAAAGGAAACATTGATTGCTATGATCGAGTCGGCCTACTGACACTTTTATAGACTTTATATCCAGTTCTCCCATTTCCGCAGGAACGACTTTATTCGGACCTGAAATTAATTTTCCATCTTTCTTAAATTCTTCGAGTTGCCAGGAGTAACCTGTCCAAGGTCCTGCGACCAATGTTGTCTGTTTGGCATCCAAACTGATCTGTCCTTTATATTCCAAGCCCAGACTATCAACCCTGACCCTTTGGTCTTTCAAATCGATGACTAGATATTTCAAATAATCGCCGAAGTCTTTAGGCTCGAAATGGATACTATTGTCCTTGCGAATGATCTTGAGCTCCATAGCCCCTATTTTTTCTATTTTGATAGATTGCGAAAACTCCATAAAAGCAGCATACTCCTCTTCACTAATACCTAGATTTTTGTGATATGGTATAGGCTCTCCGGGTTTTAACTCCTTCATGGTTTTGAAAAACCATTCTTCATTGGCTTTCATGGCTTGTTTCATTTTCCCAACAATTGCAAGCTGCGATGCATTCGGTCGGGGAATTCCCAACACCGCTGCCGTATAGTTGCCTTCAGGAAGTTGTCCGTCAACGAAGTTAATTGCCAACGCATTGCTGTCCATCCCTGATTGCTTTTGTGCAGAAACATTGATGGAAAATATGAATGCCGCTATCACCCCGTAAAAACGAAGATATTGGTATGGAAATGTCATGTTCAACGTATTTATCGATGAAATTACGGTTTAATCCTGACAATCCGCCATCTTCTGCGCCAAAGGTCCATCTTTAGTGACCAGACTAGACCAACCCAGACAGTTAAACTTCCCATTGGATACTGATTTAAAACAACGAAGTCTGCGTCGTATCACTCTCCTATGGTGTCAATCCTTCTCTATCGAAAGCTTCGTAATGGTGACCTGTTCAAAAGTGATCGTACAGCATGGCGCTAATATAGCGTTTATATCCGAAAAAGGGCTGGAAGGATCCAGCCCAGATAAATATCTTATCATATTTTAAACACTAAAAAAAGACAATTCCTGGCACATCACGGATAAACTTTACAATATCGTCCAAAGGAATAATTGCTTTTCTATCTTCCACCACCGGGTCCTATGTTTCCTCCTAAATTACTGACCATAGCTGATAATGTAAACGATGAAGTAACCGTTGGATTGCTAAATTTCCCACCCAAGTATAGTCCGTTAAACGCATTAGCATCAGTAACTGAAGATACATTTACGAGCTTGTAGGATGCCCCTACTGAAAAGCTACCATTGGAGATCAGTAATGTTGAAAAAGAAACAGGAGATTTAAATGTCAGGACCTCATTGTTGTCCTTGTCAATAACACTATAGATCTGACTAGCTTGACCGCCACTTAAAATTGCAGAGGGCTGTGTAGAAACACTTGCAGTTGGGGAACTTGTGGCTCCTCCCACTCCGACCATAAGTCCGCCCGTAATCTTAAAGGTATTGTTATCACAATCGAACCCTTCTTCCGGGCTCTTTGCCCCGATAGCAAAAATATGTCCCCCCGTAATAATCATCGTTCCATTGGAATCTATACCATCGTTTGTGGTACTATAAGCTACGATTGTTCCTCCATTGATATAAATTGCTTTCCCGGCGTTGATAGCATCATCAATAGCTTTGATGTAAATTTCACCATTATTGATGCTAAGGGTCGCCTTGCTCTCAATTCCCTCCCCACCTGATCCAGTGGTTTCGATATTTATTTTTCCGCCATTTATAATCACATCGGGTATTATAGTCTCGTCTCCATCTTCGTATGAAGCAACAATACCATCATCAGCAACTTTTAAGGTAACTTCCCCTTCATTGACAATAATCCGACCTTTTTCAGCTTCAATACCATCAGAACTTGCCACGATATTTACTTTTCCTCCATCAATATAAATACCGTCGTTACTGTGCAAGCCATCCGAAATAGCATCGGAAACTTGGATTGTACCGTCCACAATCCGTATATAATCGTCGCTGGCTATGGCATGCTTAGTTTTGCCAGAAATAGTTAATGTGCCGGTCCCAGAAAATATCATTTGACCCTCACTGAAAATTGTGCCTTTTTGATCTTCCGTAGATGTTGCATAAGTAGCCGCATCTGTAAGCTTGTTTTCTGTCCCATCCGCAAGTACAATAAATGTCCTTTTTCCAGACTGAATATTGATTGCAGGCCCGTCGTTATTTGTAATAGAGACCGCATTTAAGATGACTTTGAATTTCTTATCTGAATAGATCTTGAATGACCCACTTGTTGTTGAGCCTGTAAGCTCATAGGCAACACTGCTTGCAGAAGATTTTACAACGACATCACCTCCAGATTGGGTAACAGTGACCCCGGAAGCTGGATTTTCAATAGTAGCCGAATTGCCATCGAAGTTTATTTTTACGGTACTGTTGAAAGTGGAGTTTGCAATAAGATCTTCGTCGTCCGCTCCAGTCTCATGGCTACCTTCTAGCGCACCGCTTTTTGATGTCGAACTAATGTTTATCGCAGTATCGGTTTCGATAACCTCCCCTGACTCCGATTCTGCTTTTTCATCTTTTGAACATGAAGCTATGGAGGCCCCCAGCATCAGGACCATTCCATAAAATATTACTTTCCTTAACATAAGTTTACCTTTTATTGTTTCAAAGCTAAAAACAACAAGTGTTAATGAATATTAAGGAGTGTAAATTAGATTAAAATTATGTTAATAAATCACTAAATTAAGATGATCACAGGTCAGCAGTTGAGTATATCCATTGCTTAGGAACAATAAATATCCAAATTGGAACATAACTTTTCATTGTAAGAAAATTACAGGTTTAAGTACGTTATAAAGTCAAATATTAGATTATGAAGATGCATTCGATCCAAATTATTTAAAATTGTAAATGTCAATTGCCTAGTATTTATTTAAATGAAGACTTTGTATAAAAGGAGCCACTGAAAAAGTCCAATAAAAAAGCCTTGAGCGGAGAACCCAAGGCTTTAACTATTATTAACCTATTTTTGAAAAGTAATTATAATACAATATTTATTGCACTTTAGTTTGATTAAAATAAAAAAGTTGATTGATCTGTATAATTACTTCTGGGTCCTGCAGATTAACTAACATTTCCCCTTTTTACCTAGCAAAAAGCTCAAAGAGCTCCTCAGCCCCGCCATTAAATTTCTTGGCATTGACATAAAACGATGGTGTTCCATTTACCCCACTAATCACTCCTCCCTGAAAATCTGCATCAACCCTATCATTCAGCTCCTCTTTCTGAATATCGGATTTAAATTTTTCCATGTTCAAGCCTATCTTCTCTGCCAATTTAAAAAGATAGAGGTCGTCAAGATTTTCCTGATTTTCGTAAATAGCATCATGCATTTCCCAGAATTTATCCTGCAATGAAGCAGCTTCGGCGGCGATCGCAGCTGAAAGCGCATATTCATGCATTTCTGAAAGCGGGAAGTTTCTAAATACAAATTCACCTCTCTACTAAATTTTTTTAGTAATTTCTTTAGAACTGGATAAGCGGCTCCACAGTATGGACATTGGTAGTCACCATATTCTACGATAACTAAATCGGCATCTAGATTGCCTTGAACGTGGTCAGTAGTACTGACAGGTATTTTTAATGACATAACTATTTTATTTTAAGATTTTCAAGAGCATCCAGTATTCCATCAGCACCAGGATTTACAGCGATTGGGGATCTGTAGCTCCAACGGATGATACCTTCTTTATCGATTACAAAAAGAGCGCGGTTACATTGCCCCTCAGTCTCATTATAGACATCGTACTTCTTGGCTACTCCACCTTTTGGTTCGAAGTCTGCTAATAACGGAAAGTGTAGATGACGGGATTGAGAAAAAGCCAGATGACACCATTTGCTGTCCACGGAAATTCCAAATAGTTCTGCGTCATACTTCTTGAAGTAGTTCAGCATTTCATTGTACAGTGCCATCTGGTCACCGCATACAGGACTCCAGTCCGCAGGATAAAATGCCAAGATCACGTTACGACCCTTAAATTCGGATAGGGTGATTTTCTGGTCCGGTGTTGCAAATAATGTAAAATCAGGTGCAACAGTATTTTGTTCTAACATAATTTTATTTTTTAATAACTGATATTGGAAATATGAATGCAGCTATCAGCAGTAAAACCGCAGGCAGAAGAAGTGTCCATTTTGCAAGCATATCCAGAAGAATTGGAGCAATAAAAGCCCCCGAGATGAAACCTATCCAAAGAATCAACAAACGGATGGCATTGGATCCATAGGTAGCTCTATCTTCTGCGCTTTGGCTCATAGTATACATCGCTGAGTTTTTTGCCAGACTGTTCAACGTCCCTGTCACGAAATCAGTATTTACATTTTGCTTTCCTACCGAAGTAACGATCGTATTCATCATTCCCATTGAAAAGCCGATAATGACCAACGAACCATAACTGGGTATCGGATAATAGTAGCCAACTATACTATAAGCGATTAAAAAACCTGCCACAATAAAAAATGTGGATGAAAATTTATGCTGTCTTTGCCAAACCGAGAGACAGGTGCCCAGGTAAATGCCGGCGACAAAGCTCCCTATTACGCATAGCGATGAGCTGATGACTTCTATTGTTCCTCTGCCAAGCGCTGTTCCAAGCTGCGTAGTATTGCCACTCATAAAAGAAACATAGGTTTTCCATTTGATCAGACCAACTGCGTCGGTATACCCAGCTATGAAAGCAAGTAGTATCGCTATTTTTTCTTGTATCACTATTTTATCAATGGCTAGGAGAACTTTCTTTTCCAATAGCAAAAAAATTATCGTTTAGATTGAATGAAGATCTTTTTTGTTGGAAATTTTTCAATTTCACCTTCCGTCAGCCCAAAGTTTGTCACCACCACATCTTTAGGGTTGCCTGAAAGCCATTCGCTCAGATCAATCGACTCGTATTTCCCGCTGTTAAATCCGATAAGTACACGGCACACGGTATCGCCTGTATTTTTAATGTAGTGCCCGGCTCCCATGGGTACATAACCTACGTCACCTGTATTGAACTGTTCGGTGACCACCATACCCTCGGCAAGAAAAACAGACATCTCCGCCTGGCCTGAAATATAATACTGCCACTCGTCGGCATTCGGATGCCAATGCATTTCCCGAAGTGCCCCAGGCTGCAATTCAAGAATAGAACCGGCCATAGTCGTACTGATCGGAAACTCCTTACTTGTCACCAATCGCTGAAGACCGCCCCCGGGAATGATCCTAGGCTGTTGTGCGTGAAGTGGATAACGATGTAGATTAGTAAGTTCTATGTCAGATTCTTCGGTTCTTGCAGCAGCATTAAACGACAATTCATCCGGAACGATGCCTGCTGCGAAATAGGCTTCTTTTTTCGGCAGTGCCGCAACCTCCTCCAATGTCAACCCTAAATTCTGTGCTACAATTTCGGCGGGCATACTGGCAACAAAGTCGGTTACACTAAATGTGTGATCCTCGGAAAAATTACCATTGTCGAATATTAGGATGAAATGACACTCTTCAGTTCCTGTTGCCTGGATCGAATGCCCATAACCTTTAGGAAAATACCATACATCACCTGGTTCAAAATTGTCAGTATAACTGTGACCATCCGGATGAATAATGGTCGTACGAACAGTTCCTGAAATGACGTAGGCCCATTCAGCAGCATTTGCATGCCAATGAAGTTCTCGCATACTGCCCGGCTGTAATCGCATCGATACACCCGCAATTCCGATCGATGCAGGAAAGTCGGTTACAGAAGCACCTCTTGTCGTACCACCATCGTTTGTGCGTGGTTCTTTTTTTTCTAATTCGTACTTGAAGCTTAGTGATGTCGTTTTCATAATATTGTTTTTTAACGATTGATATTCCTTTTTTTTACTAGTGTAAATCTACCGAAGAAAGGACTCTGTTGATGCCGACTTTCGGTGAACAGGCAGATGTAATCGTTGAAACAGCGCCATAGTAAGATATTCATGTTGAATAGGGCATTCTTAATTACTCCTTAACAAAAAAAGTGAGCCTTAGCGCTCACTTTTTTAAACTTTTTGGTACGGGCTGTTTTAGGGTTCAATAAAGGCTAGAATATCCTTATTGATCGTAGGAGCCTCTGTCGTAGGCATACCGTGGGGAAATCCCGGGTAAGTAATCAAGGTTCCATTTTTTAAGAGTTTAGCAGATTTAACGCCGGCATTTTCGTAAGGAACAATTTGATCATCCTCACCGTGTAGCACCAGCACAGGAATATCAACGGCTTTCAAATCTTCGCTAAAATCCGTTTCAGAAAAAGCTTTGATACCCTCATAATGGGCAACAATACCCCCCATCATACCCTGTCTCCACCAGTTTCTCCGAATTCCCTCTTTAATATCAGCTCCCGCTCTGTTATAACCGTAAAAAGGAAGCGTTAAATCGATATAAAACTGTTGTCTGTTGTTCAAAGTCTGCTCCCTAATATTATCGAATACCTCAATCGGCACACCATCCGGATTACTTTCATTTTGTACCATGATCGGAGGAACAGCACTGATGAGTACAGCTTTTTTTGCTCTTCCTTTTGAATATTTGTTTACATAACGAATAACCTCACCTCCTCCTGTTGAATGACCGATATGAATGACATCTTTTAGATCGAGAAATTCAACGAGTTCGGCAGCGTCAGCAGCGTACTGCTCGATGGTGTGTCCATAAATATCCTGACTCGATCTACCATGGCCTCTCCGATCATGAGTGACTACGCGATAACCTCTCTGTAGGAAAAAAATCACCTGTGCATCCCAGTCATCGGAAGATAATGGCCAGCCGTGGTGAAACATCAATACTGGTCCCTGTCCTTGGTCTTTGTAAAAAATTTCTGTTCCGTCTTTTAGTTTTAAAGTGCTCATAGCTATTTGGTTTAAATGTGAATATGTATTTTCTTTTTGCTGCAGTAAAACTATACGAACAATTAGCCAATTTCAATAATCATTCGACGAATAGGCAAAATGAGTCGTTAAAATCCCCTTAACAGAAAAATATTGAATTCAGCATATTTCCATCTTACTATGAACAACAAAAAAGATCACCAAGCTTGAACCGATGATCTTTTCAATTACTTATTGTTAAAGTAGAACTTAGTCTGTATAGCTTGCTAATAAACGTTGAGCTTCCTCGACGGCTGTGGTAAGGATCTGCACGACTTCCTTTAAAATACCTTCAGACAAGGTGTTCTGTTCAGTTGTAAGTTCAAGTGTTCCCAGTTTATCATCAAGCAAAGGAAGCAATCCCATAATGGCAACACTGGTTTTAAAATCATGTGCTCTTAATTTAAATCTGGAGAAATCTTGACTAGCATAAGCAGCCTTTAGCTCCTGAAGCTGGCCTGGAACTTTGTCAATAAACTGGCTGGTAACTGTCCGTTCGAAAGCACCGTCTCCCCGGCTTACCGAATGCATGTAAGCGAGGTCTAAGTAAGTAAACTTATCCTTATCAGAAATGTCTTCAAACTGCACTACATGCTGGAATCCGATGCCAAAATGTGAAATAAGCTTAAAGAGTTCTTCTTCATTGATGGGTTTGGAAATATATTCGTTCATTCCCCTGCTGAGGCACTTTTCTCGTTCACCTGCCAAAGCGTGCGCTGTCATGGCAATGATCGGAATATCCAATTGCAATACTTCTCTTATGTGCTGCGTTGCAGCATAACCATCCATTTGGGGCATTTGCAAATCCATCAACACAAGGTCGCAATGCTTATTTTTCAGATACTCCACTGCCTCCTGTCCATTGGAAACAATTTCAAAATCAACATTCCATTGACCGAGCATATGCTTCATCAGACTTTGGTTCATCATGTTATCATCAACCACCAAAATATGAAGCGGTACATTGGATTGATCTTTAAAATAATCAATATGAGCCACCGGTGCTATGACTAATTGCTCTTGCGCTACACCATAAGGGATGAAAAACTTGAAAGTTGTGCCTATTCCCTGCTCACTCTGTACTTCAATGTCACCTTTCTGGAGTAGCACGAGGTTTTTTACGATAGACAAGCCAAGTCCTGTTCCGCCATAATTGCGCGTAATGGAATCTTCGCCTTGATTAAAGCGCTCAAATACTTCACTGAGTTTTTCCTTGTCAATTCCAATTCCCGTATCTGTGATGATAAATCCAACCACAACTTCCTTCTCGCTCCTGTTCTTTTGATAAATTTCGATATTAATACTACCCTGTTTGGTAAATTTAATGGCGTTTCCAATCAAGTTTACTAAAATCTGGGTTAATCTGGTTGCATCTCCTGTTAGTGTATCCGGAATTGAGGTATCGACCTTACTTGAAATCGAAAGCCCTTTTTCTTTTGCCCGTTGAACAAAAAATGTTTCAACAGAATTTAGCAATCCACTGATACTGAATGTACCGACAGTGATACGCATCATACCGGCTTCTATTTTAGAAAGGTCCAAAATATCGTTGATGATCGTCATCAAATTCTCTCCTGATTGTTGAATGGATGATACAAACTCTGAAGAGGTAGCGTCAAGACTCCTTTTTTGCAACAGGTTTGTAAATCCGAGAATTCCACTGAGCGGGGTTCTAATCTCGTGGCTCATATTGGCAAGAAAGTTCTCTTTGGTCTGCGCGGCAATAGAGGCTTTTTTTTCCGAAGCATCCAAATCTTCAATTAGGACCCGTTGACGGCGGAATTGGCGTAGGATATGAAAACCGACTACCGAACCGCTCAAAATCAATAAAACCAATAGGGAAATATCGTATAGCCTTGCTTTTCTGCCCATTTCTTCACTCCGTATACTGAGTTCACTCATGTGGAGCTGCCTGCTTTTATAGATCTTTGCTGTTATGCTCGTAATTTCGTTGGAGATAACTCTTGCCCGAGGATTGGCAATTGAGGTTTGGTCATCCATGTTTCCAAGAGAAACATACCGTGCCAAAAGCTGATCTCGTACTATTTTTTTGTCCATAGCAAGGGTGCCTAGCCGTTGTATCAGTTTTTCTTCCACAGGATCGGAATTATCTCTGGACAAGGAATCCAGAAAGTTCTCGATCTGATTTATCTTTTTATCGATCCCTTCCAGATGCGTCGTATCGTTCGTGGCGATAGACGCGCGGATCCTACTTTCCACACCAAGGATATCGCGGTCGATTTCCCGCAGATGATTACTCGCGCGCAGCTCGTTAAGTAGCGTGTTATTATTATGGATAAGTGCTTTTGTATTTCTAGCAGAATTGACCTGAACGGCAATCAGCAGTATTGTTCCCGCCAAAAATGTCAGAATTATAAAATAGCTAAACCGTTTACTGTTCATTATAGAATTACTTTTCATAAACAAAAGTAAGAGGATTGGTTGACTGATGGCTTAGGACGAAAAATAGCAGGTGATTTAAAATACATTCATTCTTGTATTTAAAGCTTTACGATAAGCATCTGCTACTGGAATAAATTTACCATTTATTGTAATACCACCATCCTGTAAGGTATCTATTTTACTGATAGATATAATAAAGGACCGATGGACTCTGATAAAGTCATTACTAGGTAAGCGTTCTTCTGCAGTTTTCATCTTGCCATGAACGGCAAACATCTTTTCTTTTGTATAAAATTTTACATAATCTCCCATCGCCTCAGCATAAAAAATATCTTCAAGCTTTAGTCGTCTGGTCACATTTGAGTCCCTAACAAATAGGAATTCATCGTGGGTGACCTGGACCTGCTCTTTTCTGCTGTCAAGAATTACTTGAGCTTTCTCCACCGCCTGTAAAAACCGAACGGGAGAAATGGGTTTTAAAATATAATCTGCAACATTAAGTTCAAAGGCTTCAATCGCGTATTCCTTCTTTGAGGAAGTGAATATGATTATCGTGTCTTTACCTGACAAACTTTTGGTAAGCTCGATACCAGTCATTTCTGGCATTTCAATATCGAGAAAAATCAGATCCACCTCGTTTTTCTGAATATAATGATATGCCGCCATAGCGCTTGAAAATTCCCGGACAATCGTTAGGCCCGGAACTTGTTTTGCCAAGTGAACTAATGTAGTCCTTGCAATATCATTATCATCAACGATGAGCGCTTTCATAGTAATAAGTATATATGTTAATATGACAAATATACTTATTACTTTCATTTTTAATGCGAATCAATAGCTCCTATCTAAAATAGGAACGGATCATCCACGCCATCTGTTCATGGGTTTCCATCAGACCAGTGATAAAGTCACTGGTTCCGTAGTCTTTATATGACTCTGCAAAAGGTGTAACATTTCCTCGTAAAAATTCAATGATACTTTCGTGATCTGCAAGTAGGTCTTTCATGTAGCCAAGACCATCATTCGTCCTGTCACTATATTCCGTAAGGTGTGTCAGTTCAAGGTAGATGTTCATTGTTGCCGGTGCATAGTGTCCAATTTTACGCAAACGTTCAGCAACACTATCAATGAGTTCGTCCAACTGCTTGTACTGCCCCTCAAAGAAGATATGGTTTGCATGAAAATTGTCTCCCGTAACGTTCCAGTGTGCGTTTCGGGTCTTGATATAAAGTACAGTTTCGTCGGCCAATAATTTTGCCAATTGTGCAGCAACAGCATCTGTGTTTGCTTCGGTTATTCCAATATTTGCTTTCATAATATGAATGTTTTTAGCTTTATTTTTTTAATTTAAATTACCAGCATTATCTAACAAGTATGATCTTACCTGTATGTGTTCCCTTTTCTAACAGCTTATGCCCCTTGGATACTTCACTAAAGGGAAATGTCTGATAAATCACAGGTCGGAGTTTTTTTGATTCAAGAAGTGGCCAGACATGCTTCTTAACTTCAGCAGTTAAGTATTTCTTAAATTCATAGCCTCGATTTCTTAAGGTACTTCCCGTAATGGTTAATCGCTTGATCATCATTTGCCAGATATCAAGATCCACACGACTGCCAGAGACAGCATTGATATAAACAAGCCTTCCTTCGGGCTTAAGGATATTGATATTTTTTCGGACATAATCACCTCCGATCATATCCAGGATAACGTCTATACCTTCCTGCTTTAGTTCTTTTTCAAAATCCTGCTTTTTATAGTTGACATAAAAATCTGCTCCGAGTTCAATACAGTTCTGACCTTTTTCATCCGATCCTACGGTCACAACGACGCGTGATCCAAGCGCATGCGCTAACTGAATGCCTGTAATACCGATTCCGCTATTACCTCCATGTATCAGAAGCGTCTCAAGAGGCTGCAAAGCCGCTCTCTGAAAGACGTTTGACCAAACGGTAAAAACTGTTTCCGGTAAACTTGCAGCTTCGGCGTAAGTAAGATCAGTCGGTATTTCAAGGCATTGTCCTTCACGCACACTTACAAATTCGGCATATCCACCACCAGCGAGCAATGCGCACACCTTATCGCCCACTTTAAAGTTTGTGACTTGCGGACCACATCCTACGATTACACCGGCTATTTCCAGACCAAGTATGTCTGCTGGTACGCCCGCGGGAGCAGGATAATTGCCCTCTCGTTGAAAGATATCAGATCTATTGAGACCCGCTGCTTTTACTTCAATCAGGACTTGGTCTGCTATGGGTATTGGAGTTTCAAATTCTTTCAGCTGCAGGACCTCAGGCCCCCCGTAGCTTGTTATAACAACAGCTTTCATATGTTTCAACTTTTTGTTTTTAATTTTTCGGCTCTTTCCCATTTTAGTTTGTGCAGAACTTCGTTTCCCTCTGAGAGAAAAGGTTTGCCACTTTCCAAAAACATTCAAAGAGCTTTTAGAAAACACTACTAATCTTACGCCCTATTTGCTGTTAGAAAGGCTGATTGTATTTTCCGGTAAGAGCTTTGTTTTCGATACTTTTAGCAAAGTTCGGTGTCTCTTCATGATTGTGCGCATCTGAAGCTGCCTGTCTTGCCGCTGCTGCATCGGAAAGGTTAATTCCGTTTTTTTTGATATAGGCAAGCATCTCTGGAGTAGCAGTCGCATGGATCTCATTGGTGTACAGACAGGTATTGTCATCAATTTTGGTTGCCTTAAGCTCCCAAAGTACCTGAACTTTTGTTCGCCCCCCTTTGGTAATTGAATCCGATATGGAAAGCATACGGCAGTAGCCGGGCTCGTGCACAACTGCTACATAATGCTGTACCATTAATGCATCTCCGATGGTTTCTACATTAAGTGACACAGGTTCTCCGTCAAATGTCGTCGAGATCGCAGCACCAATATGCTGGCTAGAGCATCTCTGGTATTCTGCGTCAGGCAGGTTCAATAACCAGTCTGCTATATTTACTTTTTCAATTGATGCATTGATGATCGCAGTTACTGTTGAATGACTCAACGTGTTTTCGGGTGTTTGGATAATTTCCATAATGTTTAATTTAAAGGTTTGTTTTGTTTCACTGATGTAAATCTATGCACTTTAATCGCCCGCAAAGTTCGATATCCATCGAATGGGCAGAAACTGGCGTTGAAATAGGGAAAATGATCGTTAAAGCTAAAATGACTATTTGTTCAAAGTGAGCAGCCGTTGAATGGACATAAAACTTTCTATAAGTAAAATATCTGCTACCACAACCTATTCGCTTACTAAGGCAAGAATATTATTCGAAATCGATAGAAATTGTCCGATTACCACTCAATATCTTTGTGATGAGATCGACGTGGATAAAGGATACATGAAGTGTATAAAAAAAAGCGATTGCAATGTATCAGAAGGCTGGTTTCATAAATACTGAAACATCTTATCCTGCTCATATACGCTAAGATTAAAAAGTCTTCCAGACGTCTGAAACTGCATATCCTATGGTTTAAATAGCTATAACGGTCTTGAATGGCATATAGCAAGAAAATAGGGAATTTTAGAAAAAAAATGAAGCCGATACGATCTAGTCGGTTTCATTGCTATTTCTCACTTTCACAGCAGGCATCGTCTTGAAAATGTCCTGCATGTATTTTCTATGATTGGCCCCAGCTAGGACTACGACTCTTTTGGCCCCTACCACCTTAGCCCTGTTGATAACATTATGGCACATTCCCTCATTTCTCATGATCCACCAATGTATTTTCGATAGCATTTCTTCTTTGGGAAACCCCTTCATGTTATATAGAAGAGGCAAGTAAAAATCTCCCGAGGCGGAAATCTTGGCGGCCTCATCCGTGTTCAACCATTCCGTTACCGTATTTGAAGACTTTTCGATATGAGCATATTTTTCAAAACCTTTGTCAATAGCTATCAAAGCTGTTTTCAGCTGATTTTTTAAGGAATCAGTTATATCTTTCCTGAACAAGAGAAATTTTGCGTCAAATGCTCCCCACGATGCTTGCCAATTCAGATCATAGTCCTGGCAATCCATAGCCATCAGTTCCTCGATGCCTAGCTCCTGCATCATCGGGAAGGCGATATAGGCATACTCTGAAGTTTTTAGTCTTTTCATACTTCGCCCGATGGTATCTACCCCAGGGCTAAGCAGTTTTTCGATATAATTTTCTAACTCAGCATTAGGTTGATGCCGCAGGAAATTATAAACTTGCCAAAATTGATAATGCCCATTTGCCACATCCTGATCAAGATAATAGGCATGCGCTAAGTCTGCTTTTACACGATAATCATTGGGTTGCTGCTTGGATCGTTCCTTCAAGCTGTCAATAGTATGGTGCAGTAATACCTCTTTTATAGTTCGATTGCTCCTAAGGGTGTTTAGCCGGTTGATATTTGGATGTTTACACCAATAATCCATCAGCAACCGCTCGTCTTCGCTACTCAGAAACTCACCAAAAAAGGCGTCAGGCTTAAATTTTCTAATTTTATGATGGATGCTGGAAAAATCCTGGGTAGGATATTTACTATAATCATGGGAGACACCTATTAATAAAACCTCAATGTCCTGTGCTTTGGCGTTGATCGAGATTAAGAAAAATAAATAAAAGATATACTTCATATGTTGTGCCTTCTTGTTTCGTTCAGTTATTGGATGTTTCCTTATTCAGCTACACATTTGGCATTACGATTTACAAATTAGCGTCCAGACACTTATGCCATCTATAAGATTAAAAATACAAATAAATATGTACAGTTTAATCGCATTGGCCTATAATCCTTTTTTGCCTGCTAACCAATAGCCATGTAAAAAAACATTGCCATTGGTTTTTTCTTTAATGATTTTTCTAAACTGCTGAGCCGATTTCACGTTACCCGTCAACACGAAGTTGGCCTCTTCCCAGTCCGGCGTATTGATCATTGGTAGCTTGCCTGCCCAGTCCTCCATGCTGACCAAAAAGTTTTTGGGGAATATCAGGCAATTTTCCAAGCCTAATAATTCTGGAACGTTTTTATTCTCTTCATCCAATTCAAAAAGGAACACAAATTGATGCTTATTCTTCTTTAACATAGGAAGGAAAGAACAAGCTAGTGCTAATGAAGTCTCATCGCCAAAGATGACAAATCTTTGCACCGTTTTATCATAATATCTGCTTAACCCTCTTGGCTTATACATCACGATGTTGTCGCCCACTTTTAAATCTGCCATATAACGACTTCCGCAACCTTTACCATTCAAATAAACAATAAATTCAAACAAACCCTTTTCAGTATCTGCATAAGAAACGGTATACCTTCGAGCTTCTGTAGCATTAATTCTAAAGTCGATAAACGAACCTACCGCGAATTGTACATTTTTTAAATTCCCATTAAAACATATCTTCTTGACAGATTTTGATAAAGAGACCGTTTCGACAACTTCTGTCAACGGTAGCTTGGGCGTTAAGAATTCTAAGGTATCAAATAACCATTTTGGTGCACATGGCATAGTATTATATTTTGTTCGAAGCAAAGTACAATAGAATCAATCTTATAATATAGAACGGAAAAGAGTAGGTATTGGATTAATCGTGGTTTTTGCTACGAAATGTCAAAGCGGTAATTCCTGCAACTTTCACAAACAGTCGCGAAAAATAGGGATAGTCATCGTAACCTAATTCAGCTGCTATCTCTTTTACAGAATTATCGGAATGATATAGCAGGCGCTTTGCCTCTAAAATAATACGTTGTTGTATATGATGTGAAACAGAAAAACCCGTTACGTTCTTTACGCATTCATTTAAATAAGCAACGGAGATGTTTAATACTTCGGCATAGTCCGCGGGGCGTTTCATATGCACAAAATTTTGCTCGAGCAATTCTGAAAATCCCTTCTGAATTATTTCAAAACGCGACAATTTATCTGCTGGTTTTGACTGCTTGAGGAACTGCGACATAAATAGGGCAACCAATGTATTGCAACTGTCTTTCAGCTGCAAATGATATAACTTGTCTTCTTTTCTGTCATACAGGTTTCTACATAAAAGAAAACCCGCTTGGATAATCGCTAAATCTGCGCGTGAGCATAACGATAATGGCTCGAGGGGTGTATTGCGCTACAATAATTTTAGGTAATCCGCATTTAAGTTTTCATTGGATATTGTTAGAATATATCCACTTATATTTTCGACTTTTAAAGCTCTGTGAACTTGATTTGGCGATTGATATAGTATAGTTGGCTTATCTATCAAATATTTTTTAAAGTCTATTTCGGTATGCGAGATACCACTTTCCTGCAATACGAAAAGGTGATAGTCGTGTCGATGCGCATGATTAAACTCCTTACTCCCAGGAATTTCTGATGGCAAACTAACTACAGCTATTCCATTACCAAAATCGCTGCCCCAGCTCCTGACAGGAATGGATGCCCTGTGTTTTTGCATAGATTTTAAACTATGGTTAAATACAAATTTAAAAAATAAATGCCCTATAAACGGTTCAACCGATCTATTTATTCACAAAAAAAGCTTTGCAGTAGGGACACAAAGTTAGTATTTTTCTAGTCTTTAAGCCACCAAGTTCGGTCAGAACACTTTGCGTATTTCAAGCTAAATTATTTTTTTTACTCACTTTCAGCAAATTATCTAAAAAAATCGTATATTTAGCCTTAATGCATCGAATTTAGAAGACTGATGAATTGCTAATGTATATCGAATGCTAACATTCGATAATAGCATTTTAAATTTAGAGTAAAATGAAAGACTTAAAAATTGGAAAAATAATTATTAAGGTTAAGGCCATTATTATTATCGCTTTTTGTCTATTTTTAAACGGATCGGTAATCGGAGCTGCGGCAGCACACACACAAGTGACAGAAAAAGGGATAAATCCGCTGTTAATTTATATTCTCATCTTTTTGCCTTATATTATTATGTTCAAGAGTATCAAAAATAATATAACAGAATTAGAAGCTTAATTGGCAGGAGTTCCCATACAAAATATCATCTTTCACTGTGGTTGCGGAGGAATATATGCTATTGCCAAAATAAAATTTTGATCTGTATATACAGGAGAACATCGATGTTCTTTTCATTTGAAACGTTACTTATCAGAATCTCTTTCAAAATCACTATTTTAAAAAGTTCCGCACTTGGCGGGGAAAGAGGAAGTTCGGTCGAACTACTTCTCTCCTTATTATCCTTCTTTGAAAATATTAAAAACGAAAGCGCTATATAATACTAAAAGTAAAGCCGCCTTAAAAACGGTGCTTCACTTTTAGTATTTTTATCATAATTTAAAACCATTAATAAATAACGTGCTTTTGTAGTTTACTATTTAATAATCGTTTCAAACGAAAAACCTGTTAGCTATTTATCATTTTTTGTTTCAGATAACCTATTGAGCAAGAAATGCAATAGCCTTCGCTAAAAAAGTCTCATAATTTTGATAAAATGCGGCGTGCCCCGAATCTGAAAATTCTAAAAGTATAGCGTTTTCTAAATTTTGTTTCATATTGTAGGCATTTTGAATGGAAATTGGAAGGTCCTGATCACCATGTACGATTAAAACAGGTTTTTTGATAGCCTTAATTTCATCCAGTGCTCCAGGGTCTGGCTGTGCCCAGGTTAGTACAGCTGTAAACTGAGCAGACGAACTGGCATCGCTAAGCACTGGATCTCTATCAATTATCCGTTGATGAACTCTAGCATAAGATGATTTTCCAGACGCAATACTTGACTGTGAATCGGTAAATCCGAATTTTAAGTAGGAATCTTCGGGGCTAAGTCCTGCACTTCCAGCAATTATATTTGGAAGATTGGAAAGACCAATAGCTCCCTTGGGCCCACTATCAGCTAAAATTATTTTATTAATTAGTTCGGGATCCGTCAAAACAATCCTTTGAGCCACGAATCCGCCCATTGAAAATCCCATAATATTGACTTTCCCTAAATTCATTGCTCTAATAAAATCGATGGCATCGTTAGCCATTGCCTGGATAGTATTGGGGGTAGCTCCTTTGGAAGATGCCACTCCTTTATTATCAAATATGATCAATTTGTATTCTTTCGCGAGACCGTCGGTCACGGCAGGATCCCAATCATCCATAGAACCACCTGTTCCAGGTAGTAATACTAGCGGAATTCCTCCATCTTTACCCCAACTTCGGTAAGCGAAATCTGTTCCTTTCACATTGATAAAGCTGGTCTTCGCATTTTTGTGATTTACAATGGTTGTCTCCTGCCCTATTGGTAAATCATTATCGTTGCTACACGAAATCGATACTGCGGAAAAAAGGCTTAAACATAGTGCGCCTGCGATAGTAAATTTTCTAATTGTCTTCATTTTATTTATTGTTTTAATGATTATGAAGCAAACTTAAAACGATCCTCAAAGCAGTACATACCCAAAACAGTTGAACCGGACAATTTTGTAAGTGAATTAGTCAATTCCGCGGCTCATATAGTTTCATAGAAAAGTACCTCTACGTTGATTACAGGACAATGCTTTCTATCAAAATCCTTCATAGCCGGTTCTTTTATCTACTGATATCTTACTTTCAATCCGATTTATAAAAATGGAACTTCCTGTTCGAGCTTTAAAACTCCCAGCTCACCTGTGAATATGTCCACTTGAACCTATTCTCCGTTTAACACCCACGCCGCCCCACATACATTTGTTGCAACAAAAGAAATCAGATCGTAAAATCTAAAACAAAAAAGAAATGAAGACAAAAATAACAACAATCCTTATGGTAGCGACATGCGCACTATGTATTCCTACAATTACAAATGCACAGGGCAGCATAGCAAAAACGGAAAGCGTAAAATCAGAAACTGGTATCAGACCTTATAAGATCAATATTCCACAGGCTAAACTTGATGAACTGAAAAGACGTATTTCGGAGACCCGGTTTCCAGATAGCGAAACGGTAAACGATGAATCACAGGGCATACAACTAGCCCAGTTAAAAGAACTGATCAATTATTGGGGAAATGGCTATGACTGGCGTAAGCTTGAAAACAAACTGAACGCGCTGCCACAGTTTGTCACCAAGATTGATGGACTTGACATACAGTTTATCCACGTGCGTTCAAAGGAAAAAGGTGCCTTACCCCTTATCCTTACGCATGGATGGCCAGGATCACCCTTGGAATTTATCGATGCTATAGGCCCACTGACAGATCCCGTCAAATACGGTGGTAAAGCTGAAGATGCCTTTGATGTGATCATTCCCGCAATTCCAGGATATGGATTTTCCGAAATCCCTAAAGAACTTGGCTGGAACCCAGAGCGTGTTGCCAAAGCCTGGGATATTTTGGTAAAACGTCTGGGCTACACAAAATATGTTTCTCAAGGGGGAGACCATGGGTCTGTAATCTCCGACGCGCTTGCCAGACAGGCTCCTTCGGGGCTATTGGGTATCCACCTGACCATGCCGGCCACAATTCCTGCAGACCTGGTAAAACCAATCAACGCCGGTGATCCCGCTCCGACAAGCCTTTCTCCAGAAGAAACAAAGGCTTATAATTCAATGCGCACTTTCTTTGGCAGAAACGCAGCGTATGGCGGGATGATGGTGACAAGGCCACAAACTACGGGTTATTTGCTTTCTGATTCTCCAACTGCACTAGCAGCGTTTTTATACGAAAAGATCGCTGAGTGGTCAGAAAGTAACCTCCAGCCAGAAAAGGTGATTAGCCGCGATGCGATCCTTGACGATATAACTTTGTATTGGCTAACCAATACCGGAGCATCCTCGTCCCGTTTTTACTGGGAAAATAATAACAACAATTTCAGTTCCGAACATCAGCAAACAAAGCGCATAAAAATTCCTGTAGCTATTTCAGTATTTCCGCATGAAATCTATCAAGCACCAGAAAGCTGGTCGAGAGCGGCTTATCCTTCTTTATACTATTATCATATCGCACCAAAAGGTGGGCACTTTGCGGCATGGGAACAGCCGGAGCTCTTCACCCAGGAAATGAGGAACGCTTTTAAAACGCTGCGGGATCAACTGTGATGATTTTCCTTTATGATCCAAACTGTCCATTTCAGGTCTTAAAACGTCTATTTCAAGCAGTTTACAGTGGCAGCGAGAGAATAATTCCGGTCTATTTGTACAAAGAATTTAAGGTTTAACAATTAAAAATATAGAAATGAACAGATTAGCAATTTTAGTAGTGACCGTTCTAATGATGTTCTGCTCACATTCAAAAGGACAGACCTTATCCGGTCAGGTGACATGGGAATGCACGCTTAAAAGGAAATCCCCCGAAGAAGGAGAAATCCGGATGAAGGCCAGGATCGCCCCCGGATGGCATATGTATGCACTGGGCAACAGCCTCCAGAGCCCGATCAAGATGAATTTTAAATTCGAGCCTGACAGATCTTACCAATTGGTGGGAAATGTGAGCCAGCCCAGCCCACTGTTGAAGTTTGATAAACTTCTAGGCATGCCAGTTACCTATTTTGAAAATGAGGTCGAGTTCGGTCAGAAGATCAGATTAAAGGGCAAAAATGGAACAATCCGGGGAACCATTCAGTTTATGCAGTGCAGCGATCAGGTATGTGTTCCGCCACAGGATTTCGGCTTCTCCTTAAAAATCTTCAACTAACAACAAACTATAAACAGCTTAAAAATTTAGATCATGAAATCAATAAAAGAAATACTATACGTTTTGAGCCTGCCTTTGATCATTGCCCTGATCATGGCCTCCAAGGGTATCAATGATGATAAAAACCTGCAAAAGATCAAAAGCAGCAACTCCGACAAAAGCTTCGCCGTGGTCGAGCTCTTTACTTCAGAAGGTTGCTGGAGTTGCCCCCCCGCAGATGAGCTTATTGCAAAACTTGAGAAGGATAACCTGAATAAAAAACTTTATATCATGGCCTTTCATGTCGATTACTGGGATCATCAGGGATGGAAAGATCGCTTCAGCAAAAGCAGTTTTAACGAAAGACAGAAACAGTACGCCACATGGATGAATCTAAGTACCTTATATACCCCCCAAATGGTCATCAATGGCAAACAGGAAATGGTCGGATCGGAAACAGGCAAAGTCATCAGCGGCATCCAGTCCGCGATGCTGGAACAACATACTGAAACCCTTGCTTTAAAACTATTGAAAGCCGAAGGCAAAAATATCCAGGTCGCTTATGTATCATCCTCTAGCTCCAAAAATTCGGACATCCTGGTCGCTCTTGTCCAGAAACACGCTTCCTCTCAGGTATCTGCGGGAGAGAACGCCGGCAAAGCCCTCTCCCATGTGCAGGTTGTACGCGAGCTGAAGAGCATGGGCGCTAAAGCCCAGGACAGTTTCTCTTTTAAACTTCCGGAAACGGGTCATGCATGGGAAATCATCGCTTTCGAGCAGGACAAGAAATCCGGAGAAATACTAGCTGCCACAAGCATAAACCTTTAGGAAATAGATTGTCCACTTCGGGGATCCAAAAGAAGAATTCAACCTGCAATATGTCCGGTCCAACTGTTTTGAGCTTCCCTAAGGTAGTACTTTACCTTAATTTTAACATAACAAAAGAGCAAAGATCATGAAACTCCTAAAGCGAATCCAACTGATACCCACCATATTCATCTGCATTGCGGTAGGTCTTATCGCCCTTCAATTTTTCAATAGAACCATTGAACAAAAAGCCGTAACCGGACATATCAGAAATGTGCCTAAACAGGTCCAGCTTATCCTAGAACGTTCCTGTTTCAACTGCCATTCCAATGAGCAGCGACTATCGTTCTTTGATAAAATTGCCCCGGTATCGTGGATCGTAAACAGGGATATTAACCGTGCACGGGAAGTGATGAATTTTTCCGAGTGGGATAAGCTCTCCGATGCGGAACAGAAAGGTAAATTTTATGCTATTTACAATATGGTAAACGCGGGTAAGATGCCCCTGCCTTCCTATGCGCTCACACATCCGGACTCAAAACTATCTGCTGTTGAAGTAGCGACCATAAAACAGTATACCCTTTCGCTATCCGCAAAAGATGGTTTGCTACCTGCACATCAGGGTATTGCGAACGTACTCGAAACAACAGCTGACCTTGCCCCGGTATCGCCGAACGGAATCCCGTACAATGCCGATTTTAAGAACTGGAAAGTGATCGGGATGAGCACGCTTATCGACAATACAATACGCGTAATTTACGGAAATGACATCGCAGTCCGCGCTATCGAAGAGGAAAACTTCCACCCCTGGCCCGATGGCAGTGCAGTGGCCAAGGCGGTTTTTAAACAGACCCGAAAATCCAATGGAGATATCGTGCCCGGAGATTTCGTAAACATGCAGTACATGGTAAAAGACGGAAAAACATATAAGGAAACCGAAGGCTGGGGTTTTGCGAAATTCAATGGTCAAGATTTAAAACCTACCGGAAAGACCGCACTGTTTGCCCAACAGTCCTGTATCAGCTGTCATAGGCAGCTCGCAGAATCGACGGGTTACCTGTTCAATGTTCCGCCGAAAGTAAACTCCAAAAGAATGATCCAGCAATATTTAAAAACTGTCCAAAAATGAAAAAGATCTTATCAGTACTATTTCTATGTAGTTTAATCTTCGGCTCATGCAGCAAGAACATATCAGATAAAGATAATGGAAAAATACGGTTCATGTTTGAACCCGGCGAACTGAAATTTATCTCATCATCTTTTAATACGGACAGGCAGACGATGTCGGCATTATACGGGAATAAGGAAGCCCTGTCCCTCTTGGAAGGAGCCCGACATAGTCACGACCGCGTTTCCCTCAAGCTTGTTACCTATAAAATGATGGAAGATCCGCAATATTTTGGGAGTAAAGTAAACGGTGAACTCTTGCGTGTAGAGACGGTAAAAGCCGGCGGCGATGGCAAACTGGACTATACCACAGAATATGGTGAAATACCCTCCGGAGAATCCAGAGAGCAGCGTATTGCCGACATAATGGATACTGATCCCGTAAATTTTCCACAATGATAGCTTCAACTCAATAATTTAAAATCGACAAAAAACAGATCCAATGAATACAATAGCAAATTTTGGCAAAAAGGTGATTTTCACCCTCTCGTTATCCCTGCTTGCCACAGCAGGTGCATCATTAGTCCACGCCCAACAGCCTACTCAGGATAAACACGCACAGGCTGACAACACCGTAGACTCCGCATTCCAGCATACAAAAAAAATAAGGGCAGGACTGCTTGATATAGGCTACGCAGAGGTCGGTCCAAAAACCGGGAAACCCGTTATCCTGCTCCATGGATGGCCATACGATATCCATAGTTTTGAAAAATCCGCTGAATTGCTTGCAGCAAAAGGATACTGGGTACTTGTGCCCTATCTCCGGGGTTATGGAACAACAACCTTTATTTCGCCAAAGGCTGTACGTAACGGACAGCAGTCAGCTGTGGCGCTCGATATCATCGCCTTCATGGATGCCCTGAAAATAGATAAAGCTGTTGTTGGGGGCTTTGATTGGGGCGCCAGGACTGCCGATATCATGGCTGCCCTCTGGCCGGAACGTGTTTCTGCACTCGTAGCCGTAAGCGGGTACCTAATCGGGAGCCCCAAAACAAATGAGATCCCACTTCCACCGGCTGCTGAATTCTTGTGGTGGTACCAGTACTATTTCTCAACGGAGCGGGGTTACAAAGGTTACAAAGCACATACAGCGGCTTTTAACAAACTAATTTGGAAAACAGCCTCCCCGAAATGGTCTTTTGATGAAGAAACCTATCAGCGCTCGGCCAAATCGTTTGAAAATCCTGACCATGTTGCTATCGTGATCCATAATTACCGCTGGCGGTTGGGGCTGGCTCCCGGAGAGAAACAGTACGACGAACTTGAAGCAAAGCTCGCCAAATCACCGGATATCACCGTACCGACCGTGACCCTGGAAGGTGATGCCAACGGTGCGGCGTTTCCACTCCCTGAAAACTATGCTTCCAAATATAAAGGAAAGTACAAACACCATAACCTGACGGGTGGGATCGGACACAACCTGCCACAGGAAGCTCCCAAAGAATTTGCGGATGCCATTATTGAGGCCGACTCACTTTCTAAATAATAAAGAAATTAATCACAAAAAATATTATGAAAAATTCAACATACAAAAAGATTTATTTTACAGGAAGTATCCTGATATCAATATGGTTTGGGCTCAGCGGCATTTTTGAACTGACACATAACCTTGCAGTATGGGACATCACACAAAAATTAGGCTATCCAGCGCATTTTATATACATTCTCGGCGTATTCAAAATTTTAGGTGTTACCATACTACTGATCCCGAATAGATTTAAAAGGCTTAAGGAATGGGTCTTCGCAGGTATGTATTTTGACATTATTTTTGCATTCTTCTCAAAAATTGCTGTTCTTGAACCTTCTTCCGTCATCGATACATGCGTTGCCATTACTATACTTTCAGTTACCTATTTTTCATTTAATAGGATAAATCATGTCATTTATACAGCAAAAGATCTAAATACTTAAATTACAAGTATCAGGTATTTAGATATAAAACATTTTTCGCTAATTTGCTGGCATTTCAAACAGCCCGAAATACCAGCAAATTATATAAAACATTATCAGCTTAACAACGGTGAGCAAAGTATGAAGACACCTTTTTATATATCCCATAAACTAATCTGGATCAGTTCAATATCATTGGGTATACTAACATCTATCCCAAAGATTGTGGACCATAATTTTATTCTTTCTGAGGGTATTGCCGACTTTGGTGTAACCACGGGTTTTGCCCTTTTGATCTGGTACTACAATATCTATTCGATACCAGCCTATACAAAGAAAACGGGCAGCAAAAATGTGATATCACCTCAACTTTTCAGAGGTTTAGGAGTTGGTTTGGTATTGATGTTCGTACTTTCCTCAATACAGTATTACATCCTTTCACATCTCAATTTTGGACCTAAAATGCTGATGTATGAGGTCAGAGGTGTACTCATCAACCTGACTTTCTATATGTTTATACATCTCCTATACCAGACTTATCTCAACCAGCAGGTGGTACGGGAACTTGAGCGTTCAATGTCCGCCAACCTCGCAGCACAGTATGAGCTTTTAAAACAGCAGGTAAATCCGCATTTTCTGTTCAACAGTCTCAACACGTTAAAATACATGGTGGAAAGCAATGACACTCAGTCAGCGGAATTTATCATCAAGCTTGCTGATTTTTACAGGTTTACTTTGGGCAGCCTCAGACTGAACCTACTTCCACTCGGAGAGGAGCTACAGATCATGGACTCCTATATTTACCTATTAAAAGCACGTTTTGAGGAAGGTTTAGTTGTTTCACTGAATCTAGGACGTGAAATTTATGGAAGTTTTATTCCTCCTTTTACATTGCAGCTCTTGGTAGAGAACTGCATTAAACATAATATAGTTTCACTTGAGAAACCCCTACATATATCCATTGGGCAGGAAAGTGATTACCTTATTGTCAGCAATAATATGCAGCCCAGGAAAATATCGGAACCTTCTACCGGTTTAGGACTTGAAAATATCAACCAGCGTTATCTTCATCTATCCGAAAAGGAGATCAGTATCATAATGGACACTGAAACATTTACTATAAAACTTCCCATTATATATGAACATACTAATAATTGAGGACGAGATTAAAGCTGCCCGTTCCCTCGAGAACCTGATATTGAAACTGCGTCCAGAGTCTAAGATCATGGCAAAGATCCAGAGCGTTGAAGGAGCCATAGATTACCTCTCTGACAGTGCCACGCCGGATCTTATCTTTATGGATATACAACTTTCTGACGGGATCAGTTTTGATATATTCAAGTCGGTAAAGGTTGTATGTCCTGTCATCTTTTGCACAGCATTTGGTGAATACGCAATGGAGGCTATAAAAGAGAACGGAATTGATTATCTGCTTAAACCCTTTTCAGAAACAGATCTAAAAAAAGCTTTTGAAAAGGTAGATAATTTCAAGAATTTCTTTCAGAAAACCACCGAAAATAATCTTGTTGAACTGATCCAGAAGATCAGTGGCGAAGACAATAAAAAGAAGAGCTTTCTCGTCTTCAAAAACAATAAGTACATGACGGTGAAGACAGAAGATATTGCTTTTATCTATATTAACTACACCTCTCCGACCATGGTGACTTTTAAGGGTGAGCATTTTGATCTCAGTCAATCCTTGGATCAACTAGCCTCCCAATTATCTGGTAAAGATTTTTTTCGGCTGAACAGACAGTATTTAATCAGTTTTTCGGCCGTTAAAGAGGTTGAACATTATTTTGCCAGGAAGCTATATGTCAAATTGACTGTCCCCACAGACGATAAGCTGCTTATAAGCAAAGAAAAGACCGCCCAGTTCCTCAGTTGGCTAGAAGATCGTTAAGATACAAATGTCCGCTTTATGCTCGAATATGTCCACTTAAAAGTTAACCGGTTTTGGTCTTCGATCTAATTTAAAGTTCGTAAGATCATTTGGAATAACAGATTAGATCCTTGCATTAGGAATTAAGGCTTGATCTGATAAAGCTGCTTACGTATGTCAACCAATTGCTGCCTTAGCTTATCCTGATCTGGCACTACCGGAAGTAAACTGTGCAAGCAGAGTTCCTGCACTTCCTGAAAGAGCTTTTGCGACCTGACAAAAAGGTCATCATAGCTATAAGCACCATTTTTGATGCGCAGGAGCTCTTCCCTATTGAAACGTTGTACCTGTAGTTCACTTTTAGACAAAATCTCTTTTGCCTGTTGCAATAGACGTATGGTATGCATCATATTTTTGGCATCATAGCCCTGCCCGTGATTCATTGTCCCTCGAAAGCGCGCTTCATTGCGTTCTGAAACCCAGCTAAAATATTCATTATAGGACTTACAATACGAAGAGTAAGCTTCGTGATTAACAAAGAGGTACGCACAAAGTGTTTCTTCCTTACGAATAGAACTGCAGGAAATCTCAGTACTCTCTGGTGTAGCAACGATGCCTTTGTAACCCAAAGTCTGAGTCTCATCATAATACAGGGCATACATCCCCTTTGCATGTTCGATCTTCGCTAAACCACAGTTTTCCTGTTTCCACAACCGCTTGCTTAACCAGGCTCTTAACGATAAACTACCATTACCAGCTATGATAAAGCAGAAATCCAGTAAACTTTTACGTTCTCGATCCATCGGATTGTTGATTTTCTTGTTCAATCCTTTTGCCTTCCGCACCTGTACCATGGCGTATTGCGCAAAGGTCATTGCGGCCTCTCGGGTGATAAAATCCTGCATTTTAAATTGATCAAACAGAGGATCTTTGTATAGTATGCAATCGGTAGGACTAGCCAAAAGCTCCAATACAGTAGGATTACTCTTTGAAAGAAGCTCCACAAAGCGCCCAAGCTCATAGTAAACTTCATCATTGCTTGCGTTTGCAACCTGCGCAATATATTGACCGCCCAAGTAATATTCCAGGGGCAGATAAAACACCCCCCTGATATCGGTATCGGAAGATGCTGTGGCCAATCCATATGCCCGGCTACCGACAACGGCCTCAAACAGGATCAGCCCGCTATCTCGAAGTTCGTCTATAGTCATCTTAATACGGTTTTAAAGTAATTCTCCAGTCCTTCCTTATCCGATACAGATACGGGAACCTGTTTTACTTGATGCTCTAAATCTATTAACCTTGTTTCAATATAATTCCTTATGGTCGCCGAACAGTTGTATATAAACCCCTCATCTACTTGACTTTTCAACAGCTGCAATTCCAACACTTCCATTTTTACAACATTAGGCAATAATACGGATAGTTCTGCCAATGTCATAGGCGCATAACTGCGATAGGTGATATTCCAGTCTGCTGCAAGTAAAGATCTTAAGATATAAAATAAGCTCTTGAGCTTATTCGTTTCTCGTTGGAGATCTTCAATTTTGCTACGGACAATCCCTAAATAATGATGGGCGTGCCTACCTGCGTCAAAATAATTTCCGATTATTGTCCTAAAACTTGTTTTGAATCCGTTAAACTCGTAATAGACGACTGGCGACTGTATCCATTCAAATGGACTCACATTACTCTTATACAGTAATGTGAGTACTTTAAAGAGATCCCAGCCTACCAGATCGAGGTCATCGATTATTGGAAATCGCATTTCGGTAGCAAGCGGAAACAAGCGGGTGTAGTCCTCCGTTTTTCGCACATAAAGAAAACGTACGTCGTAATCACTGTCGATTGAGGGGAAACCCCAACCCCGACTTCCTGATTCACAGGCGAAAAGTATACGTATTCCTTCGCTCGCTTCTATTTCCATTAGCTTTTTGATGATCTGTGCTTTCATTTCTTCGTGTTTTTTAATGTTTCATTAACACAAAGATCGATTGCGATACTGAAGCCTTTTTGCGCAGTAAAAAAAGAGTATAAAAACAACAGGAGATCACTCTATATCAGTCAGATAGTTTTCTTAAAAAAATCGAGCCTTACATAGGAATATAAAAGTACGCAGATAGATTGCGTAACATAAGGTAGCAACTCTTCCATTCGTCAAACCTAAAACACCGACTTGCATTAATACTCAATAATATATAGATTTGAGTTTCCCAATAAAACCATATATGAAATTTTTATTTCCAGTCATCTTTATAGTCTCTTTTTTTATCGGATGTAAAAAAAACGAAGAAAAAGAAAACGGCAAAGGTACAATTACAGTAAACAAAGCTATTTATGCCTTTGATAAGGGATCTAAACAAACGTCGATCGGAAATCTAATTGTTGATGGTAAGCTAGTAGACGGAATAAATCATCTGTACACTTTTAGCTCTGCGATTAGTAAAAATAACATAAAATTACTGTTCTTTACCCGTAACAATCAACTTTCTTCCGGCAGCTATTTTATCAATTCTGTCTCAACGATTGTGAAAAATAATGCTATAGATGTATCCTATAAATTAGAGGAAGATTACGGACAAACCGACAGAATCAACGTAACCAAGGGAACATTGGTAACCAAAAAATATGGGAATAGAGAAATTTTAGAATTCGAGACCAATGCAGGGAACAGAATCACTTTAAAATGGGATGGTGAATTCAAATAACAGTCAAAAATGAACATTGTTAAGCTTAGAACAAAGTTCCTTAAAATTTGGTCGATCGTTATCTACCTATTACTCTATACTGAAGGATTTAGTCAGACCAAATATTTCCTTTTTGAAGAAGATAGCAAGGAGTTCGTAACGTCATCCTTTAGGTTAAACACCTATCCGCTATATAAGATCAAGCGTGAAGTGCATCTTTTTAATGTAATGAGTAGGGTACAGACGTTTATCGGTATTTTATCGCTATTCAGATTATTTGACAAATACAAGTCACTACCATTCAGCACCTTGTTATCCATAACGTATATTGAATCGTTAATTTCTTGCATAGCTAAAAATTTAACTTGATTAATCGTATAGGGATCAATTTTAGTCAGTTTCTTAAAATACTGAGCCATACTTTTATTTTCTCCAGTATCCCCATCGTCAATATGTCCTCCCCCGGCTAATACAATAACTTTAACTTGATTTTTTGTAGCGATTTCACTTTTTTGAATAAGATTCTTAGCTTGTTGGAGATCTCTTTGACTTGCATTACCAAAATCTTCATAGCCAATCACTTTTAAGCCATAAATTCTTGCCGTTCTAATGAGATTCGCCATATTTGGGTCCCTAGTGTAAAATCCACTCTCAACATTTGGGAATCCCAATCTATTAATCCGGTCTTCATCTTCAGATAGACTTTCTAAAGCAAGAACATTAAAACCTTCTTTGGAAAGTTTTGGTAGCAAAAGATTGATTAACAAACGGCAGCGTGGTTGTAAATGATTCTCGTTAAACATAAGCACTCGATGTGCCTTAATTTTTTCGACTATCTCGTCGATTGTAATAGCCGTTTTTTCGACTGCTTGTTGTTCTTGTTTAGTCGCGCTATCATATTGAACACTTTCACCAAGAAACGAACTATATGATTTAAATAACTCGTTCGCAAATTGGCTGTTTTCGTTTTGCAGAACAAGCTTTTCTAAGGTATCTCTTGGATATACATAGTTAACATATCCCCCGTCTTTAAAAGCTGATTCAGCTATACTAAAATAATCGGGTTCTTCATCTGGTTTTTGTTCGGCAAATTTTGCTCCGTAAGCCAAAGAATTGTAGGAAGTTTTTATGCTGTTTAAAACATCCTTAACACTTTCTTGCATATCGGTGATCTCCGTCCTAACCTCGCTAATCAAAAGAAATGAATCTTTTTTATATGGGATCGCTACACTACTTATTATATTATCTCTATTTTTCTGAATACTTCGATAATAAATACAATGATACATAGAAGTATCTGCAGTGAACTTTGAGACATCTAAAAAAGTTTCCAAGCTACCTACAAAATACATCGGGTTTCTTGTCACATCATATGTACCCCACAAAACAATATTCTTTGATGGAAACTTTATTTTTCTCTTTCGAAAAACAGACCTGACATCTTTTAAATCTATATATTTAGATCCGAGGTTTGCGTTCCCATAGAAATCAATCTTTAATCCTAATGAATCATTTGTCAATTGATTCATTAGCCCTTGAGTAAACTTATTTAATTTAGCTATTGGTCTATTTACAGTTGTACAGCTAGAAAGAAAAAAAATAAATACCAAAATCTTATAGTGTATATTTAGCTTGAGATAGATCATAATTACAAGATTTTGGTTTAGAATATTTATTAACTGGACTTCGAATATTTACTCGTTAATATATGTATATCAGATGAAATTCACAATGAGTTTATTAAATTAATTTAAAATATTAACCAATACTATGACGAATGAATTATTTGAATTTGAAATTTTAAAAGCCAGCAGAACCAGGTTATTACAATTAATGGAAACAGTTGATAATAACATACTATTTAAGATTCCAGAAAGCTTTAACAATAATATCGTTTGGCATATTGGTCACTGTATCACTTCCCAACAGCGACATATGTATATACGTAGTGGACTTCCAATGCATATATCACAGGATTTTATGGAAACGTTCAAAATTGGAACTGCACCGCATACATGGAAAAATACGCCAGACCTTGATGAAATAAAACATCTATTGCTTTATACAGTAAACCAACTTAGTAAAGATTTAGCATCGGGTATATTTGTTGAATACCAACCATTCTGCTTACCAATTGGCTTCTCCATTAATAATCACATCCAAGCACTTAAAGCGGCTAACTTTCACGAAGCAGAGCACAGCGGAATAATATTAACTTACTTAAAACTTCTTAGGCAATAAGATGTTCCCAGTTTTCATAAAAGTCCTGAATTTGAAAAATTCACTAGAGCATCGCAAGAAATAAGGAACTTCTTATTTTGTTTTTTACTTTCATACAGGAGCCGTGGTTCATGAATTGAACAACGATACGCATTTCGCTACAAATTGCTCAAACTTTCGGTCCGTATTTCGCATCACCGGGCCATGACCGAAACATATGATGGAGGGATTCAGTCCTGCCAACTTCTGAAGCGATCTAATATTGCGCTGTTGATCCGACGTGAATATTTTTGGAGGGAGCCCTAGGCCAGTCACTGTTGTGAGCAGGTTCATATTTGTAGCGGCATCCCCGATTATCAATACACCATCTCGCTCACGAAATAAAGAAATATGACCGCTTGAATGACCTGGAGTTTCTATGACCCGAAAGTTTCCGATGCTACCATTTTCAACGAGTGTACCGTCGACTTTGTGGCCCTGTCCTGCCCAGTATTTTTGTTGAAGTTTTGCGATCCAATGTTTGGGATTTGGATAATCATTGGTTACCATGCCTGTTTCCGTCCTAGACACTTCATTTCCATGGCAAAGTAAAGGTATTCCAAACTCATCACAGAGCTGATCACTACAGCCCTGATGGTCTGCATGCGCATGCGTAAGTACATGTTGGTGGACAGGTATTTTCTGAAGGGCATCCTTCAGCACATTATATGAACTGCGTATCCCGCAATCAACTAATACACCCTCTACGATATAGCAGTTGATACTGTTTCGTGGCATCAATGGAACATGGAACACTTCTTGGGCAATTTGATGTAACATAGCTTTTTTGTGCAAATCTATATCACTGAACAGAAATACATAAGGACATTTATCCTATAATACTTTGGGGCTGTGTATTTGTCCCTTCGCCCGTGTAAGAGATCTCTGTGTAATACCCAAATAGGATGCCAGGTCCTGTGTCGCTATGCGCTGAACGAGCTTGGGTTCATTCGAAAGAACATGGTGATATTTATCCAGAGCTGACTTATTATTGTAATTCAGGAGATATTGTTCCTTTTGGCTATATTCCCGTTCCATCACAGCTTGTATAACCTTGTGCCAAGAAGTCACTTGACCAAGCAGATATTGATAATCAGTATAGCTTATCCTATGGATCATACTATCTTCCACAGCCCTGATGCTCCTTCTGGATTTTTCCTGAGCGACAAACTCAGGGAATGAGGTTACAAATTCATTTTCAAATTTAAAGCAGGTTATATTTTCTTTACCTTCCTTGTCAATAGCATATGCTTTTACCGCACCACAGGATATGAATCCAACATGACGACAGAGTTCGTCCACACGAATAAAAAAATCACCCTTCTTCAAACCAAGTGGTTCAAAGAACTGAACAGAAAAATTTATTTCGTCAGCCGACAACATCCCTATCGAGAATAGATATTTTTCAAGCACATCCGTCATATCATCTTATTTTGTCCTCTATTGCTGATCTTAAAAAACTTGGGGCCTATACCAAATCCAGCATACAAAATTAAGAATAATTGCATTAACACGTTTGACTGCTAAAAACGCGTCATTAAAACAAATTATTTATAAAATTTGGGATCAGAAAATTTCTTTCAAACGAAATCGGTTGCGTAATCTTGTAGCCCATAGGCCCATGCGCCAAGTGTTCGATCCCGGCCTTGGAATTGGATAATACTTTGCTTTGATAATTTCTGAAATAACAAGATCTTAATAAGGAACATTTCCTTTTCTTAATCTCAAAACAACATGTTGAATTTGAGGCAAGAGCAGCAAAATAATAATGACAAAAATCAAACCTGTCAACATCAGATCATAATAATCCCTGATAGCGCGAGCCAATATCTGCTGACCGATCATTTGATTAAAATAGCCGGAAGATACTGTTTTTGACGTATACATATCGCTGCCTGAATTTATGTACTGGTTTTGAATATTCAGTAAGGTAACAGGCAATTGAGCGCTGGTTTCGGTGAGCGATTCCCGCACCTTTTCCCTTACGGATGATTTTGTAAATAATTGAAGCTCGTTATTAAGTGCCAGACTAGCTGTAAAGCCTATGAACCTTGAAAATATACCAATCAGAGAGGCATTGACGGCGATTTTGGAAGGCGCTGACGATGCCGCAAATGAAACAATTGGAACAAACAATATACCTGTTGCCACACCATAAATAAACATGGGCAGAAGGAAATCGGCTGTTTCGCCCTGTACAGAAACAAATAGTATCATATAGGCATAATATACTGCCATCAACCCAAAACCAACAATAATCATCCGGATCAGGTTATAACCCATCAAGACAAATCGGGAAATGATAAACATACTCAAAACAGTTCCAGCAATTACAGCAATCCATATCGGAATGGTACTCAGTGGATGGTTTCCTAAAATCGTTTCAAGATAACCATAGGCAAGCCCAGTACTTCCTTTAAAGATATAAAAGGTAAAAAGAAGCAAGAGTCCAATAACGAAGTTCTTTGCTCTAAAGATCTGTAAATTGATTAATGGTCGCTTAAGTTTCAATTCTCTGCTAATAAAAAGAGAAAGAATAATTAAATTAACTAAACAAAGTGTGCTGATTAATGAACTATCAAACCATCCCAATTGTCGTCCGTATACAAGGATGTATCCAACGATCAAGATAAAAGACACATAAAACAAATAGCCTATCCAATCCACTTGATACAGTGGTATTTTTCTGGTAAACCGGGCCTTACTGTTCATGGTAAGTAAAACAACACTTGTCAGCATAATGACTACAATAATAAATCCGTAGAATATCCAGTTGAAATCAAAGAAATGAATGATAACACTGATATAGATGGAGTAAAATGGTACAGCTATTTGTATACTGCCATAAAGGAGACTATAAGCAATCACACGGGCACGTACAGACTGTAACCGTGGGAAAATAAGCTGTAACACAATTCCGGACATCAATGCACAGGTAATACCCTGCAAAAATTGACAGAAAACAAATAATGTCCAATCTCTTAAATAAAAACAGACCACAGCACATAGTGCATTTACCGCAAGTGCCAACAGTAGATATTCCCTTGGTGCGAAATATTTTACGATTCTAAAATCCAGAGCCAGAAAAGCTACGGTAGAACCATAAATAACGACCATACCATATTGTACATCGGTAGCTTGTATCCCGTAAAAGCCCATCGCAGCAACCGGACTTCCGTAAAAGGCAAAACTAAACAGACTGCTCATGAGAATAGCAAATATGACGGACCTTGCCATCCATTCCGATACCCAGGATTTAAAAATTGGTATTTTATGTGCTTGCATCGTTAGTTTTTTAAAACGTAAACATTCGCATTCATTCCGGCAGAAAGCTTAGTTAATTTTTCGGACATATCGGTCAGTTTAATCCGAACAGGAATACGTTGGATGATTTTAACAAAATTACCGGTAGCATTATCTGGCGGAAGCAGCGAATAACGGGATCCTGTGGTTGGCGAAAGGGACTCGATTGTACCGATGAATTTTTCATTTGGAAAAGCATCGACTTCAACAGATACCGCTTGACCGATTTTGAATTTCCCAATCTGTGTTTCCTTAAAATTTGCAATTACCCACTTTTCCTCGGCTCTGTTCACCAAGAATGCCAATGTCTGCCCAGGCTGTATCAGTTGTCCCGCCTGAATGGTCTTCTTCCCAATTTGTCCATCAAAAGGTGCTGTGATAACGGTATATCTAATGTCCAATTCCTGTCTTTCGAGAAGTGCTTCTTTTATCTTTATCTCTGCCTCTATGGCATTGCGCTGTACCCTGAAATCGTTTAGTTTAGATTCGGCCACCTGTAAAGAAGCTTTTGTCTGGTCATAATCTGATTGGGTGATGGATAAAGTAGCACTGATGTTGTCGAATTTTTGTTGTGTGGTCGATTCGTCCGCCAGTAAATTTTTATACCGGTCAAATTCTTTTTGCTGCTGGTTCAATCGCGCTTTAGCACCTCCCAATTGGGCTTTGATGACTGCAATGCTTTTAACCTGCGTTCCTTCGCTTGCCGCCAAGATCGGTAATTTTGCCTGTGAGCTTATGAGTTCTGCGGACGCAGCATCTCTTTTCAGCCCGTACTCATCCAATTCAATCACCACAAGGGTATCGCCCTTTTTAATCTGCTGATTGTCCTTATAATATATTTTACGGATATAGCCCCCTACTTTTGCGTTTATCGGGGAAAGATAGGCGTCAATCTGAGCGTCGTTGGTCTGTTCATAGCGATATCCCTCGAAGAAATAAGCTGCTGCCCAAATAATGATTCCTACCAATAATGTGATACCAAACCATTTGGTTAGGTTTACAACAATTTTATCTGTTTTATTTTTGTTCATGATATTTGTATTAAAGAATTCCGATAATTGCCAATAGCCTGATATGCGTAAGTTTGACGTTTGTTTGTGCCGTTGTCAGATTAAACTTAGCTTCCAGTAAAGCATTTTCGGCTTCTAGAAGATCGGTAAGAAGTGATTCCTGGTTTATGTAGCTACTTCTGATAACACGAACAGTTTCGGCGGTTTTAATGATATTTTGCTCCGCTGTTTCCATGCTCTCCAAAGCCTGTTGCCGCTGTAAATAAGCATCTTTTACCTGAAGATAGATTTCATCTTTTTTAATGTTCGCTTTTTCTCTTGCCTCATTACTGACCACTTGAGCATGAGCGATGGAATGCTTGTTTTTGTATAGATTATCTATAGAAAACTGGACTTTAACCCCTGTCTGACCAAATCCCCATAAATCATTGGAATACGGATAGAATGAAATCTGCGGATAGGTGTAATTGTAAGTTGAATACAAGGAGACTTTAGGTAACAGCGTCGCTTTTACCTGCTTGATGTTCATTTCGCTCAATTTGACAGCGCTATAGGCTATCTTGTATTCCGGCGATTTGTTAAAAGCGATGTCTACATAATCCTCATAGTCACCTTCAGTGATAGCGCTTAACTCGATTGTATCTTGGTATTTTATTGCCAGCTCAGCATCATTTTCACGCCCCATCAGAATATTGAGCCGTTGTTTAGCGATTTCAATCTTCTTCGTAACATCAGAAAGGCTGAGCTCCAGTTGCGCTAATTTTACGGAGGTTCTCAGTACATCGCTCTTTAGCACAGTGCCGTTTTTATGCAGGCTTTCTACGAGTGCCAGTTGTTTTTTTTCTGCTTTAATTTCTGCATCAAGAAAATCATGGAAATGCAAAAACTTGTATAGATCAAAGTAAGCCGCTGCAACATTGTATTTTACACTGTGCTTTTGCAGATCAACTTCATATTGTATGAGTACCGCTTGTTCCTTTTTAATGACAATGTTTCTTTTGTCTTTACCACCATTGTAGAGATTGACGTTCAGATTGTAACCCACGCCGTAACCATAACCTTTTACAGGCACATCCTGTGGAGAAGAAAATAATCCATTGTCATAGATCAGGAATTTGGAATTGAGTTTTGCATCTCCACCAACCGAAAGCTCCGGCAACAAACGGTCTTTCGCTTCCAATATTTCTAAATTGCTCTGCTGGAGATTTAGGTCGGATAGTTTCAGTTGACGGTTATTTGTTTCGGCTACTTTCCAAATTTCTTCCAAACTTAATACCCGCGCATTTTCTATATGCTGGGCATAGAGTGATTGTACAAATAGGGCCAACAATATGCCCAAAATCGGGACTGTTCTATATTGTTTCATCGGTTTTCTTTATATATTTCTTTCCTTTTACTAGCCATGGTTTTACGATCTCTTTCAATTCATCAAAGGCAAAAGCTAAATCTACCATTGGCATAAAAGCATAGTTATACCCATAAGCAAACCAGAAGATATTTGCACTGTCAATTTCTTCATCTGAATGATGTGATTTATTATCAGACTTTTGAGCTTGTGTTCCAAGTTTAAAATCTGTGTGAGATGTTATGATTTTATCTTTCATAATGACTTTACTCTTATTTATACTGCAAAATTATCCAGCATGGCGAAGTATATTTTCATATAATTAGCCTAATATTTATTAAATTTGGCCACATGGAAATTCTTAGTCGAATAATACATATTGTTGATCAAAACCCTGATTCAATCCTCGTGATGCGACAGCAAACGGAGCAGCGCTTGCCTGCTCACCAGCACAATAAAGCTCAGTTGTTATTAGTTTATGGCGGGATTGCTTATTTGCAGACTGACGAAAAGGACTTCTATATTCCCTCAAATCATTATATTTGGATACCAAAAAATTATCGGCACAACCTGATGTTCAATACGCAGGACCTGTTTATTATCAATATCTATTTTCCGGAAGAAAGTGCTGGTAATTTTTATGAGGAATTGGGCATTTATCCCGTGAGTAAGCTCCTGGCAGAAATGCTCTCATTTAGTGAAAAGTGGCAAGGTGATTATTATAAAGGTTCGTGGGAGTATGAATTTTTGATTACGATGAAAGGCGTATTATCAAAAGAAAATCTCAAAAAATTCTCCATACAACTTCCTACAACAGACGATCAAAGGCTCAATACCATAATCGACAGTTTTAGAAATCGGTTAAATGAAAATCTAAGTTTAGCGATGATTGCTCAGCAATCAGGAATGAGTATTCGCAGCCTCACCAGATTATTCCAAAATAAATTGCACATTACATTTGTTCAGTACTTAAAAATGCTACGAATTATTAAGGCAATGGAATTAATCAACGATACAGATTTCAATATGACTGAGATTGCCTACGAGATTGGCTATTCAAATATAGCGGCTTTTAGTAATAACTTTTATCTGCTTACCAACATGAGACCTACTGAATTTAAAACGAAATAGCCTCTTTCCATTATGCAAAGCAACAATTGGTTCAACAAGTTTAAAAACATTCAGCGAAAAAGAATATTTTTGTTAATTACATTATTAACTATTTTTCACCATATAAGCTCTGCTCAAAAAGATCCGCGGCTTAGGGAAGCACTTTCAACCATGACAAAAGCGTCTATTTCCGGAGATATCGAAGGTATTCTAAGTCAAACATCGCCCCGCATAATTGAAAGTATGGGCGGGATTGAGCAAGCAACAAAGGTGACCAAAGAACTCTATTTTTCTCTTATAAAATACGGGGTTAAAATTGATTCCATGATCAATTATGTTGATATGGATATCTCAAAAATTGATGGGATAGCGTATTGCTTTATTCCCCAAGTACTGGTCATGTCCATGCCTGAAAAAGACAAAATGGCGATCACTTCAGCTAACTTATTAGCGCTAAAAGAAGACGATACCAAAAAATGGACTTTTTTTAATTTCAATAAGATGAATCAGGAAATGATCAATATGTTTCTTCCTGAATTTAATGGCAAGATTTCCCTTCCTCCAAATCTAGAAAAATACATTAGTTGTTGGGAAAGAAGAAGTAGCTAAAACTGTCGATCAGCTAATGAAACTTATAGATGAATCTGTCAAAAAGCATCATTAGTTTTTAAGTCATTTGATCTATCTGCTTTACTTTTTATTTAATACCGTTTTCCGCGCCCCCTTACTCTTGGTGTAATAATCTCATTATCTGCCATAATACTAAATTAAGTTTACCCCATTTTCCGCTATAACACAATTGCAAGGTGAAAAGGTTCAAAATACAATAACTTATTAGTGCAGCTCTATAGAATTTACCGCTGCATGCTATAAAGAATGAAGCTAATCTTCATGAATTGAATTAACGTTGCAAACGACAGAAATTTACCGATACCCTCAATCGACAGCATCTTTTATCGATACAGCATCTTTTATTTTAAACGATTGAAACTTAGTTTGGTTTATAAGACATTGGTTGCGATTGCAGCTGGAGCAGTGCTTTTTATTCAGAAGAAAGCGATTGCGCACCTTCGCTACAACCGCTTTCTGTGGTCTATTAGATTAATTCTCGTAAATCACACCTTCGTAGCAAGCGTTATAAAGATCTTTTAAGTCCTGTAGGCTAGGCTTACGCGGGTTAAAGCCAGTACATGGATCTTGTAAAGCATTTTGAGCCATATAATCCAGATTTTTTTGCCAATCCTCCTTGGAAATACCAAATGCCTTGAGGGAGCCAATATTGTTGACCGCAGCTCTTAGTTTTTCAATTTCCTGTGCCAATCCTTCGGCCGAATCTCTACCGACAAGTTTAGCCAAATCAGGATATCTTGTTGTAGCTGTCTGATTAAAACGGATCACATTAGGCAAGAATATCGCATTGGAAGCTCCGTGAGGGACGCCGTAGAGTGCACCTACCTGATGCGAGAGAGAGTGGACAATACCCAACCAGGCATTGTTGAAAGCCAGTCCGCCCATAAAAGATGCATCGTGCATATTTTGGCGTGCTTTAATGTTTGTCGGGTTATTGACCGCCTCTTCCAGATTTTCGAAAACAATTTCCAGTCCCCCTTTCGACAAGGCATCGGCATAGTTATTTTCGATGTTGGACACATAGGCTTCCACACAGTGTGTAAGAGCATCTAGACCAGTATTGGAGGTAATATGTGCAGGCATAGTCGCACAAATTTCTCCATCGACAATAGCGATATCCGGCGTCAATTCATACGATACGATTGGATACTTCACCCCTTTTTCCCGATCGGTGATCACAGCCAATCCTGTGGTTTCCGTACCTGTACCGCTTGTTGATGGAATGGCAATGAATTTAGCCTTTTGACGCAATGTTGGAACGTTAAAAGGTTGGGTCATCGCTTCAAAATTTGCATCGGGATATTCATAAAACACCCACATCATCTTTGCCGCATCAATTGCCGAGCAACCTCCTAGACCAATGATCCAATCAGGCTGAAAATCAGTCATTACTGCAGCACCTCGAAGGCTTGTCGCTGATGATGGATCTTCTTCGACACCGTCAAAAACAGCAGTTTCCAATCCTGCTTCGGTCAAATAACGTATGGCACGGTCCAAAGTTCCGCTTTTTTTCATGGATTGACCACCAGTTACGATGATGGCTTTTTTTCCAGTTAGATTTTTCAATTCCGACAATGTACCAGCCCCATGGAATACTTCGCTGGCAACAAATAACTTGCTCATATATTTTATATTAAATTTCTGATGCAAAGTTACTGCGCCCGGGAAGGCAAATGTTATACTTTACTTACGATATGATATACATTTGATCCAATACAACCACAGGATAGAAACGTATCAAATCATATAATAGACTTAAGTCTTATACATTTGCGCCAATTGTTGCTGCAGATTGGTTGGCGTTTCATCCAGTTTGGCGCGCACAAACTTGTTCAGTGCCGCAGGTGAATTGAATCCGAGTTCAAAAGCAATCTCCTTATGCGAGTAGTTGGATAACAGCAGCAATTGTTTGATTTCATTCATAATCCGTGCATGAATGGTCTCTATGGAGGTCAGTCCTGCAATCTTGCGGGTAATTTCATTTAACTTTTTTGGAGACAGCTGTAATTTTTCTGCATACCAGCCCACGGTACGCTCCGTTTTATAATGCCTTTCCAGCAATTCCAAAAATTTACCATAGATCTTCGCGTTTTCATTGCTGAGCTGGCTGTTTCCCCATTTGGTATGGACAAATTCCACCAATTTGAGTAAGATGATTTTGATGTAGAAACGCGCTTGCTCCTTCTTGATCGATGTTAAATCCTGATATGATTTTTCGACCTGCTCCAACAGCATCTCTATTTCTGAGGTTTCTGCCTCGGGCAATTCAATATGATTGAGTTTTACGGAGATATTGTAGTTGTAAATACTCAATTCGTTTTTCAGGATATCCGAACAGAATAGTACTTCGTCAAACAGGATCAATTTGCCTTCAAAGTCGTCGCTTAGCAACTCTTTGGAGGAGAGCTGACCGGGAAAGATGACACATATATGAGGTGCATTGACGGTATAACGGCGGTCTTCCACATGCAGATTGAGCCGACCTTTTTTAACAAACAAAAGGCAAAAATGGTCTTTTGTATGAGGTTCTCTATAAGCTGCGAGAGCTTCCCTGTCCAAATCAAAAATATGAAAAGGGGTGATCGCCCTTTCAGCTTTATATTGTATATCTTTTAGATGATAAACTATCATAGAGGCCATGATAAGCATTTATTCTGAATTCGTCAAATTTACTTTTTCGTCAAGCTAGCGTGAATAGAAAGCCTATTTTTCTCCTTCACATCAGAACATCCGAAGCTCTTCAATGAACGTTATCCAGTGAGAATTGTTCATTAATTTTAAAAAAAAGGACTAATCTTCCGACTAGCCCCTTAACTAAATTATAAACGAATCCTTAATGGATCGGAGTATACTTTCTAAAAGCCCAGTCCCTAAACCTAAGCTTAAAAATGGTCAGGCATTAAACCTGACCATACAATTAAATCAACCGAAACTAAACTTCCTAAATTGAATCGATCGTCAATACATAGACAGATGCTCGAAGTAATTGGTTTGATAAAAATAAAAAAAGGTCGAGTTTAACAGTGTGATAATACAGCCGTTTTATTTAGATTATTTTTGTACTAAATCCAATGTTATATTTGAATTTCTTAACTTTGCCCGATGGAAACAAAAATAGTCCGAAGTGTCTCTGAATTCAATAGTGAACTGAGATTGCAGGGTTTTAAAGCATTTCAGATTGAGGATGACAGTAATGCTACACGTGTTTATAGTCGTAAAGATTTCTTTAAAATATGCCTTACAACTGGTAAAAGCAAGATTCATTACGCAGATAAAAGCTTTGAACAAGAAGGCACGATACTATTTTTTGGGAACCCACATATCCCCTATTCCTGGGAAACCATTTCTACGACCTATGCAGGTTATACATGCTTGTTTTCGGAAGACTTTTTAAAACAGGCCGACCGCGCGGAAAGCTTGCAGCAATCGCCGTTCTTTAAAATCGGAGGTACACCTGTCTTAAAAATCACTGAGGATCAACGCTTGTTCCTTAACACACTTTTCGAGAAGATGATCGAAGAGCAAGAAAGTGATTATACGTTTAAAGATGAACTCATACGCAATTACATCAACTTGATCATTCACGAAGCCCTTAAACTTCAACCGTCAGAAGTGTATACCCCTACCAAGAATGGTACAGCACGTATCGCATCGGTGTTTTTGGAACTATTAGAACGTCAATTTCCAATCGAAACACCTGCAAGTCCGCTCAAAATGAGAACAGCGCAAGATTATGCGCAAAACCTCAACATCCATGTCAACTATCTGAATCGTGCTGTAAAAGAAATTACGGGCAAATCTACAACGACGCTGATTTCAGAAAGAATCTTGACAGAAGCAAAAGCCCTACTGCAACATACAGACTGGAATATTTCAGAGATAGCCAGCGCACTGGGATTTGAATATCCTACTTATTTCAATAACTTCTTTAAAAAACTGACGGGAACAAACCCGAAATCGCTCCGGGAACCTGAGGTTTGAAATTCTTAAGTTTTAGTTTGATAATCGTTAACACCTTCCCTTTATACTGATCTACCTTTGTATCTGTAATAATTAATGTAATACAGATATGAAAATAGCAGCAACATTATTGGTCTTGTCTTTCCTGTTTTCTGGTAGGACTTCCGCGCAACATGTACAATCAAACCAAAATTTAAAACCGATGAATAGTTCGTCAGATCATTATTCTTTTCTATTAAGCGATAAGGTAACCCGCAAAAAAGTAAGTTTTAAAAACCGTTATGGTATCACACTTTCTGGTGATTTATACATCCCTAAAAACACAGACAACAAAGTGTTATCTGCACTTGCCATCAGTGGCCCTTTTGGTGCAGTGAAAGAGCAATCTTCTGGATTGTATGCCAACCAAATGGCGGAAAGAGGATTTATTGCCTTGGCGTTCGACCCCTCCTACACTGGTGAAAGCAGCGGTTCACCTCGTAACGTAGCATCGCCAGATATCAACACCGAAGATTTCAGCGCAGCTGTAGACTTTCTAGGGCTGCAGAAAAACATTGACAGGAGCAAAATCGGAATCATTGGCATCTGTGGATTTGCTGGTTTTGCATTAAATGCAACGGCAGTAGACAAACGTATAAAAGCAGTAGCAACGACCAGTATGTACGATATGACGCGCGTCATGTCAAAAGGCTATAACGATATGATAACTGCTGCGCAACGTACACAAACATTGGAACAATTAGGCCTGCAGCGCTGGAAAGATGCCGAAAGCGGATCTTACGCATCTTCAACAAACAATTTACCGGAAAAATTGACTGGCAGTGAGCCTCAGTTTGTCAAGGAATATTTTGATTATTATAAAACAGCTCGTGGATTTCATCCTCGTTCTATCAATTCAAATGCTTCATGGACGGGAACTTCCCCCTTGTCGTTTATGAATATGCCGATTCTCTCTTATATCAAGGAAATTGCACCTCGCCCCATGTTAATCATTGCAGGTGAAAATGCTCATTCAAGATATTTCAGTGAAGACGCTTATAAAGCTGCTTCCGAACCAAAGGAGCTCATGATTATCCCCAATGCAGTTCATGTTGACTTATATGATCAATTCGACAAAATTCCATTCGATAAACTGACAGCATTCTTTATTGCTAATTTAAAATAACGTACTTATTTCATTAAATTACATATAAAATTTAACTAGCTATTCTATGAAAACATCAGATAATAGTTATCAGGAAGATATTTTTGAACGATTGAAAAAGAATAAAAATATTTCTTCCGATGATCCCCAGGGATACCGTTTACAGCAAGCTTCTTTTGCTACAAAAGCATTATTGGTGCCTATGAACAATTCAGCCGATCCCAAAGAGATAAGAAATCTATTAAGTCAGATTATCGGTTCAGTTATAGATGAAAGTACAACTGTATTTACACCATTATATATCAACTATGGCAAGAATACAACGATAGGAAAAAATGTCTTCATCAACTTCGACTGTGTTTTTTTGGATTTAGGTGGTATAATTATAGAAGATGATGTGTTAATAGCTCCCAAAGTGAGTTTATTAACAGAAGGCCATCCAATTGAGGCTGAAAAGAGACAATCGTTAACTGTGGCTCCGATCCATATAAAAAAGAATGCTTGGATTGGGGCAAATGCAACAATCCTGCCCGGCGTTACGATTGGAGAAAATGCGGTGGTAGCAGCTGGTTCCGTAGTCAGCAAGGACGTACCGGATAATACAGTTGTTGGTGGGATTCCGGCAAAAATTATTAAAAACATATAATAAAGAATTCGGATCATCTTTATATCGGATCGTCTTTATAAAGACCAAATTGCAAACTATATGAACGGGTTATTCGTTATCCCAATTATGGCGATAAGTTTATTCGCCTGCAACACTAAAACAGATCATACAATGAACACAGCAGAAATATTCCCCAAAGGGGAACCATTGCCTAAGGAATGGTTTACTGGAAATGCATTTTTAAACCCTTTGGTAGCAAAGGATAAAAACAATGATTTCTCCGCAGGTAGCGTAACTTTTGCACCTGGTGCGAGAACAAACTGGCATACACATCCTAAAGGCCAGGTTTTACTGGTAATCGAAGGAAATGGACTCTATCAGGAGAAAGGGAAACCGGCACAAGCAATCAAAAAAGGTGATGTCGTCAATATTCCTGAGAATATAGAACACTGGCACGGCGCAACTGCTGCTACTAAAATGGTGCATGTTGCCATCACTAATTTTAAAGAAGATGTTCAAGTTACTTGGCTAAATCCCGTAACAGAAGAAGAATTCAGTTTAGCCAATAAATAATGAAGCTTTCCCACTATTTAATTTTACCATCAATCGGTTCTGACCAAAGCCTTTGAAGAACTGCAACAAAATGATGTCGATTCAATCAGCAATATTGCGTTAAAATACGGATATGGTAGTACGCAAGCTTTTTCAACGGCTTTTCAAAAACAATTTGGAATGCGCCCCAGTCAAATAAAGTAAGTAGCATGTTTATTCAAATATTCTGCTTTTAAACAAATCTTTCATTTTATTAAAGTCCTGTTTAGGTTTTTTACAGATATAAATCGTCTGCAGCACCCAACCTTCGCTACTTGCATAGGGGCTATACAGCTTTCGTACAGGAACAACTTCTTCAAAAAAAGGATAAAAGAAGTCATCACTGGTATCGTTATAACAAATGGCGATCACCGTTTGGGGCATTCGACCCGATGGTGCCCAGCTATAGAAACTACCATGATAACAAAAAGCATTCGGGAGCCCAAATGTACTTTTCATCAGTTCAACCGCACCAGCCTGCGAGTAATGTTTGCCCCAAATAAGACAACTTGTTTTTTCATTAGGGGGTAAACTGTCGTATACTGAGTGTAGTTCATGCATGCTCGTTTCCCATTTTTGCTTGGTAATATACTCTTGCATAGGAAGAACCTCCTTACCGTTTTTTACATTTTTAGGAAAATATTTATGAATCCGATCCATATAATGTGCATAAGAATATATAGGTAGACCAAATGGTATCAAAACAGTTCCAAGTAATAAAATGACACTCAGTGGAATTAACAACCATTTTCTCTTTGGCAGAATGATATGTTCAAACAAAATACCACAAAAGGGCAATAAAGTAAGAACAATCGGGAAAAAGTAATAAGCTTTACCCCTTGAATAGGCCAAAAATGCAATAGACAGTAGAATTGAACTCGCTATAGGCCTATAATAGTGCTTTGTTTTTTGACCACCCCAGATAAAAATCAATGTAGGGATAAGCATAATGGCTGTAATAGGATTGACATCTAAAAAAAGTCCAAAAACAACTTTGCTGAAAGTTAGCTCATCCAATTGCGTCTCATAAAGCCTAGCAAACATCTGCAACGCTGGAAAATTGTTCGCATATTGCCATACAATATTTGGCAATAAAATAAGAAGAGCAACGACTATACATTGCCAGTACCTAGCAGCTACTAAAGCCTTTCGAATTCTCCGAAAGAACAGTAGCGCGGCAATGCCCACCAAAAAAAACAGTGCATCATATTTCGTAAGAAAAGCAAGGGAAATAAAGACCGTTAAATACCAGAGGTATTTTCTGTCTTCATATTTTACAAACCTCACCAACTGATAAAATGAGATCAGCCAAAAACATTGGCTAAATACAACCGGCTGAAACGACTGCTGTGACCCTCCGAAGCCCGGCGATATCAATAGGCATGATAATGTGATAGCGGTAGCTATACTCCCCCCTCCAAGTTCAAATACGGTCTTACCAAGGTAGATGACGATGAGTATTGTCGCGATATGTGGAAAAAGATGATGAATGAAGACCGATTGAGCGTGAAACAAATTTTGGATAAATGCCAAAACTCCGATGACAGGCGGAAATTCCATATAGCCAAAGGCCAGATGGTTTCCGGTTTCTATATGTAGCAGTTCGTCGCCCTGAAAACCTGAATGGAAATCGGCTATAATGTGAAGTGTCAGTTTAACGAGACAGAAAATGATAATAATAATCCGGGTACTTTTAGTCATCAATTGGTATGAGGGTTATCTTTATGATTGTTTTTATTTTAAATATTGTCTTGAGTCATTCCTAATTTATAGATTTTAAATTTAGAAGATTCATCAAAGTATTGCAGAGCCAAGTGTTTTCACAACTGAGCCAAAGTATTCTTTACACGCTCACGGTTTGGTTTAGATACTGGTATTTTCTCACGGTTTGTCAATAGTAAAGTCCCGCCATCTTCCTTAAGCCAACTTTGAATATAGCTGGGATTGATAAGGTGACTTTGGTGTGTCCGAATAAAACTATGCGGGATTAATATATCGCTGTATTCTCTTAGTGATTTTGAAGAAGTTATTTTCTCTTCATTTAGTAAGTGGAAAACGGTATAAGTATCGTCTGCTTCACAACGTACAATATCGCTAATGAGTAAGTATCGAGTTTCGTTTTGAAAAGCAAGTGCTATCTTCTGAGGCAGCCTTTGTTTCGTTGTCAGCTGTTGAACCAAAAATTCTGCCTGTAGATTTTGGACTATTGTACTTACTTTCTTGCGAGCCTTTTCAACGGCCAATTTGAGCTCGTCGATATCAATAGGTTTTAGAAGATAATCCAATGCCGCATGTTTTATGGCCTGTATACCATAGTGGTTATATGCTGTAACAAAAATCACTTGAAAGTCTATTGTTTCAAAATTCCTAAGCAGATCAAAACTTGTTTGACATCCCCCCATTTCTATATCAAGAAATACCAAATTGGGTCTATTATTTTTAATTGAGCTGGCAGCTTCATTAATCGTATTTGCGATTGCCACAACTTCAACATCGGGGCAATACTTAGCCAATAGCGCCTTTAAATTTTTGGTATTAGAAATTTCATCATCCACTAAAATAGCACGTATTATCATAACCAATTTTTAAAAATTAAAGATACGCATGTTCCGGTATTCTTAGATTCTGTATTTATGAAAATATTTGTCTCCGGATGCAATTCATTCCAAAGCTGTATACGCTCATTCGTCAACTTGATTCCTAATCCGAATGGTGTATGCGCGACATCATAGCCGCGACCATTATCTATTATTGTTATCATCATAGCACTCTCCTTCCTCTCAAAATATAAGCCGATCTTTCCTCCTTCCTTCAATTCTGATATTCCATGTTTTATGGCATTTTCGACCAGCGGCTGTAGGAGCATTGTCGGTATTTCGATATTGTTAGGATCAAGATCGTTAACATTTATCCCATATTCGAAGCCAAATCGTAGCTGTTCCATCTGAAGATAATCGGTTAAGAGATCTCGCTCATCCGCGAGTATATTCACCGATTCACTGTCCAGCACATTTCGGGTGAGACGGGCAAATTTGCTTAAATACCTATTTGCATTGTCCACATCATTATTATTTATAAAACTCTGAATGCTAGCAAGTGAATTAAAAAGAAAATGAGGATTGAGTTGCGCCTGAATCGAGATCAGTTTAGTTTCCGATATTTTTTTATATAAACTCTCTTCTCGGATTTTTTTTCTATTTCTTGTACGCAGTACATAAATTAGAAGAAAGCTTATAATGCTAAAGATAATAATTAATGATAGAGACCACATGATCATATCTTTCATAGAGAAAATTCTATCAATTTGTATTTTGACATTTTGTCTGAAACTAGACGATTCCATCTCTTTCTCCGTCATCTTCTCTAATTCTGGTCGAATAATGATTTCATACTCTCCCGAATTTTTGAAATTCTCCCGGCCTATTGAAATATTCGGTTGCCCTATTCCATCTACAGTGTAAAAACTGTAATTCCAGGAATTACTCTTAAATACAACCTTACCAGTTTTCTTTTCTTTTACCAATAATGAGTAAATGGAACTGTAATCATTTTTTTTAACAGCAACCATGAAACCCCTAACATCCTTGTCGAAGATAATTTTCGACGCATCTGTTTTCATTTCGACCGCTGATCTATTTGATCTATCAATTACCTCTCTTCCAAGAAAGATAATTTCAGTTTTTGGGATCACCGTATTATAGATAATAGCGGTTCCCTGTTGTGAAGGATTTTTTTCGTTATATAAGGTTACAGAAATGTTCTTATTTCGAATCTCCGTTATTGGCAATTCTGCTATATATCCAAATATGCCATGCTTTTTGAAGGTCAGATCTTCTAAGCGTCCGGATAACAACGTATTTTTTAAATCATCGACAACAGCAAAACGATAGTTTTTTATGCCTGCAAGTAGTTTAGTTCGAATTTTGAATTGTACCCTATTTCCATTGTTGACATAAGTCAGCACTTTGTTACTGATGTTGGGAAAACTGTTTGCATAGCTCATAATTTTACTCCAGGTATCGAAGGAGGCTGCGATGCTTATTCCTCCAATATCGATACTTCCTAAATAATATTCCACCTTTTTATCTATAGGATACTGTTCGTCTTTGCTGCTGACCTGAGCAAAAATTGGTATCCAAAAGAATATAGCGATTAGTAAAAAAGTGTTTTTTTTCATGATTTTTTGTTTACACTTACAAAACTCCCTAATTATTAAATTAAAAAAAATGCAAAAACAGTATTGCGCTCCGCTCACTTGGTAAACTATACTCCAGGGTCAGGATTCAATCTTTTTTAGTCGATATTTTAAACGTTTTGTTGGTTTGTCCCCAATGGGGTATGGAAAGTTGCAAATCTGTTATCTTCCAAGTTGAGGCAGCTTCCTCCCCTGGATCGGTAACGACATATGCAATTCAAAGACGGATAATATAATTACTCGGCCTTATTAAAGTCTTTCAGCTCAAAGTAACAATCTTCACAAACAAGTTTGATCTTCGCAAATTCTTCTGAGTCTTCGTTCCAACCATTATATTTCATTCTGACCCTTTCACATTCATCGCACCAAGCTGCAAAATCATCTTCTTCATCAAGTTCCATCCCTTTATAGGTGTCGAAACTTTCTTCAAAACCTTTAGGATTTTTCAGATCAAGATGCTGGCATATAAATGCTGGTCTCGACAAGCCATGGATTTTACATGTTACTTTTGCCTGGTTGAAATGGACAACTTCCCGAGAATTTTCATCCAGAACAGCAGTGATCAGGAAATAACTTTGGAGCTTTTCTGTGCTTACCCTATAAAGCCCCATGCCATCCAACATATCCAAAGAAATCGCCGCAAACTCCCAACAATCGAATTCATCTGCCGGGAAAGTTCCTTCTGTCAATTTGGTATAATTGTTTTTGATTCCAAAATCTTTAACAGCAAGTATATTCCCTTTATTGGGTTCGACACTATGCTCATTGAACCAGCTCCACATCCATGTATCTGATGTAAACGAAAAAGTACCTATCGGAATATATTTTAGATAAATCTGATCTTCATCGTTATTGTATAACCTTAGAAGCGCAAGTTCAGCGTCATAATACCATTGCTGATAGTTGCCTAGCTCAAACTGCGCTCTAAATGTTTCCTGGATCTGTATAAGTTCCTGACATTTTTTACCAGCAAACTGTTCATAATCTGTTTTTTTCAACCTTTTACATTTTAAATTTATAGCAGTTAAGAAAATATTTCTATCACATTATTTAGGAATCGATATAAAAATGATAAAAATAGATAAGCGCAGCAATACTTATATGATATATTTAAGATCGTTTTTACCTTATCTTAAATGTTGTCACTACAAAACCATGATCAGAAGGGTATAAAATTTCTTTACCGTTCAGTTTGATTGGCTCATTAAAGAACACCTTATAAGACTCAGATTTTAAAGCTTTTAACTTTGGACTTTTGTAAAATATATAATCTATCCGATGGTCATCATTCTCCCCTTTCGTATGCCATGTAATACCTGGATGTGTGATGGGATTGGGGTTCAAGGTTCTATAAGTATCCACCAGTCCGATATCGGCCAATACTTTTGTTGAATACCAGGGAACCACCAGATTATTATGTATTTTCTTAGTATCCTTACCCCAATCCAAATGAGACGGCGTATTGAGGTCTCCACCAAGAATCATAGGAATTGAATCCGCTTGTGCAGCATATTTTTTTAGATAGGGCAATACCTTTTGTATCATTTCATATTTAGCTCCCGATCTTTCCCAAATAAGAAGTTCGGCAGCTGTTTTACCCAAATTTTCGGGCTCGTTTTCCCATGGTAAATAATGAAACCAATTCGAGAATAATCTAATTTTCTGCTTGTGGATGATAACTTCTCTTCCTCCTAGATAAAATGGAAATTCAGTGTCAATCCGTTCACCAAAAGGGTACTTAGATATGATGGACAAATTAACACTCTTATCATTTAAAGCTGTTCCTTCGGGAGCAATTAAATGAAAATTGTACCCTAAGGAATCGGCTATTTCTTTACCGGAACCGTAAGTTTCCACCATCAATATGATGTCCGGATTTATTTCTCTTATAATCTGTACCGCATGGGCTTTGCCATCCTCACTATCATTTGCTCCGTGCAATATATTCCATGACATCACCTTGAAGATTTCAGCTTGCTTTTGGGCTTCGCAGTTAAAGCAAAGAAATGTTAATGTTAAAAAGAAAATAGTAAACTTCATGTCGTGTCTTTATTAATTTATAGATTTCAAATTTAGAAGATTCATCAATGTATTGCAGGGCCAATATTAAAAAATAAATATGTACAAACGGTGCCGATATCTTATTGTATCCGGCCGCTTTCGCTTTCGAGAGCCGATTTACGATTACGTTGATCCTTAGTCGCTCCACTGCTGAACCTATAGTTGAAACTCAGACGTACCTGTCTTGATTCGTAGTAGCCATAACTTGATGAAAGCAGTCCTGGTAAATTTTGCGTGTATTTAACTTGGTTACCTTTATAGATGTCGGTGATAGCCAGTCGTATTGTTGCTTTGTCTTTTAATACAGATTTTTGGAACGCGATGTCCGCTTGACTAACCGGTCTACTGATGGTATTGGCCCCACCGAGTCGTTTTGAATTGTAGACCACCGAAACTTCTGCCCTCATCTGAAAGGGGAGTTTGAAGGTCTGAAGGAGACCGGCTCGTCCCGCAGTCTGCCTCAAGTTGAGATTTTGGTACTGGTCAAAGGAAACATCATTATGGATATAATACAAGAGGCCATTGAAAGTCATGTCCCACCAGGGCCTAGGCGAATAAGTCTGCGTCAGGGACAGGGACCAATGTTGCTGTGTCCCCACATTTTTACTGATCATCATGATTTTATCCTGTTCCAGTGTATCTATTACTTTTGCATTCAATTGGTCTGTATAGGCATAGTTTATGCCTATTATTGTCGAATTTTTCACGGAATAAAGTAACGAAAACCTTTGGGTCAATGAAGGTGCCAGGAAGGGGTTCCCTTTCCAGAATGAAAGCTCGTCAAGCATATATACAAAAGGATTGAGATCCTGATATGCTGGTCTTTCTATACGTTTGGCATAAGACAAAGACAGTGTCTGTTTAGCAGTCAATTGTGTGGCAATGGAAAAAAAGGGGAAAAAGTTAGTGAACTTTCTATTGATATGCTCGTTGAGACCTGCCCCATACTTCTGATAAAGTAGGGTACCATTGGAGCTAGCATATTCTAGTCGCAGCCCGCCCTGTAGAGACCAGGCACCGATGGACCGTTTGTAGTCAACATATGCACTGCTGATATGCTCATCGAAGTGGAAATCATTTGAGCGTCTATTGTCTAGGCTATCTTTCGATTGTTTAACATGATAAAAGTTTGCGTTATTTTTCGAGCCTACTGCGGAGTATTTGGCACCTGTTTCCAACTTCCCGCCCCACAACCGTGTCGCATAGTCTATTTTTAATCCTTTTAGATCAATATCGATATCATTAAGAGTACGGTAAAGATTTTCGTCAGTAACGACATGCTGATTGTCACGGTAAATATTTGACTGCAGGTTTTTGTTCCATTTACCGAAGAGACCGTAATCGGTATCAATATTTAGACTATGCCCTATTGTATCTTCGTATTTGTAGTTCAGGTTAAAATTGTAGCGTTTCGTATTCTGCCCGTAATAATCGTTAATGGCATCCAGCGTTTCCTCAACCGTGGTGGAAGGCGGTGTCGTAATGGCTGTAGCGGTATTGGTGAGACCTCCTCCAAAGATAAAATTGCCATTTGCCAAAAAACCGACCGTATTCTTTTCGTCAATAAAATAGTCGACCCCGACTTGAGCCGCCATTTTCTGACGTTTGTCCACGTCGATCGTATGGCTGTCATACGACTTTCCATTTTGCTGGCGATCCGTACCATAGAGGTAATTGTAATACCCCAATGTATGATTGTAAGTTCCATAGACATTAATCCTATTAACCCGATAGTTAAATGCAAGGTTTTCCAATTGTTTGGGACTGACACCATAGGCAAAGGCCGTGGAAATGTTTCCATTTAAGCCTTTTGTCTGATTTTTTTTGGTTTTGATATTGATTATACCTGCAGCTCCAGAGGCATCGTATCTGGCACTTGGATTATTGATAATTTCGATGGATTTGAGGTTATTGGATGACATCGATTTCAATACATCACTAAGTTCTTTTCCTGAAAGAAAAGTTTGTTTTCCGTCCAGGAGGATCTGTACCCCACTTTTCCCATTGAGTGTAATGTCTGTATCGTTTTCTATCTGCACACCAGGAGATCTCTTCAAAGCATCGAAAGCTGATATATCCTGAGAGCCTATGCTATTCTCTACATGATAGACGACTGTACCTCCATCTACAGAAAACAACTTCTTTTTACCTTCGACTTCTGCCGCTTCCAGTGTATTCTCCTGTCGGAGAAGATGTAGTGTCCCAACGTCGCCATTGGACGGATTAAACGAACTGCTCCTCAATTCTTTATAACCAAGGTGCTTAATCAACAAATAATAGTTTCCCGTTAGTCTATGCGCAATCCGAAAACAGCCCGTGCTATCTGTCATTGAACTAACTATCAGTTTGCTATCACTACTATATAAGCTTATTGTAGCCAGGAAAACAGGCACGTGATCAGGATTGACGACCTTACCCTGCACGATATTTTCCGTAGCTTGCCCATAAAGGGCTCCGCTCCATAAGAAGAATATCCCAATTAATAAGAATTTTGGTAAAGAAGTCATTCGAAAGTTGCCAATTCTAAAATCCATCCAATCTTCTGCTTTCGTATATTCAATTACAGTTTGACACTTCATCCTTTCTGTGGCAACTGGCTTAAGCGTGTCATCGGCACCTTCCTTTTCATCTTATTGGTCCATACGTTCTGTTACCGCGATGCAGCAACGGAACTGGGTTTACGATCAAACATAACTGGTTTTTCATTACCGTCCAATAGAATTCCTATACCTTGAATCTGACCGGCCACATCGCTAAAGAAGTTAAAGAGAAGATTACTTGGCTCAGTATCCGCTACCCCATTTTTATCGACAGACCGTGGGTCAAAAACATCATAATGTCGGTGGATGAGAACAACCCTCTCATAACCGAGTTCACTGTATAACTTGTTGTCCTTCAGCCTTACCTCAATAATTCCATATGCAGGATTTTCAAAAGAACCAGTATACTGTTTTAAGGAATGGGAAGGTTTCGTCGCTGTAACGGGCAACTTTTCTTCGTCTTCTTTTTTATTATGAAGCAGTGAGTCGATTTCAGCCTTTTTTTCACCATTCCAGTCGATTGGATTCAAACCAAGAAGTATATCCGCTATAGAATTTCTGACCACTGTAGGAACTTTAGATACGTTTTGATTGGTTAATACGACAATTCCGAGTGTATCTGTTGGAAAAAATGCCACATTCGCAGAAAATCCGTTAATATTTCCACCATGTTCTACTTGATAATGTCCTCTATAGGAGCCAATCATCCAGCCTAAACCATAATTGGAAAGGAAGACATCTTTATGTTTGTCTGGTAAAGCTGCATCCATCACCATTTGGGAGCTCGCAGCCTCATTTATATAATTTGCAGGAAGTATTTCTTTCCCATTGAAATAACCTCGGTTGAGCCAAACCTTGAGCCAATTAGACATGTCATTAGCACTGCTATTTATGCTTCCTGCTGGCCCCATACCACTAATATTATAATAATCAATCAGTTTTATCGTGTTATCTTTGGAAAGTGTATAGGGCAAAGAAGCATCGCTGTCCCGTTGAAATGCTAAGAGATCGGTATTAGAACGGGTCATTTGTAGGGGGGTAAAAAACTTTTCTTGTATATTTTGTTCCCATGTCTTACCACTCAATCGCTCCACAATCATTCCTTGAGCAAGGTACATGAAGTTATTATAGAACCATTTCATTCGCAGGCCTGAGCTGGGTTTCATAAATCTGACCCGCGAAATCAGACTATCTCTATTTTTGCTATTGAACAGAAACCAAGATAAATCATAGCGGGACAAGCCTGTCCTATGCGCCATTAGGTCTTTAACAACGATTTGATTATCCATCTCATCATTGTAAAACCGCAACGTTGGCAGTAAAGATACCGCTCGGTCCTCAAATGTTAGTTTGCCATCTGCTCTCAACAAACCTAACAATGAAGCAGTAAAAGCTTTGGAGCTTGAACCAATTGCAAAAAGCGTATTGGGTGTGACGGGTTTTTTATTCGCGAAATCACGATAACCAAATCCCTTATTATAAATTATTTTATCGCCTTTCACAACAGCAACGGCAAAACCCGCCACATGATGATCTTTTAAAACTTGGCCGAGAACAGAATCAATTGCTTCAAATTGATCTTTCTGCCTGCCTACTTTTCCAACCTGAGAAAATAGTGAAAAAGAAAACCAGGAACAAAAAATAAAGGTTAAAAGGAATTTCATGTCAAGTTGGAATTTATACGAAAATACTTATTCAACTTGATTCCTGCAAACTCCTGAAGACATTGGCTTTAGCTATTTTATCCCCGAATGCTACTAGTAAGAGAAAGAAGAATACTGGCGCTGCAAAAGATTAAACTTCGTTTATTCTAGCGTTCACTCTTATCCCGCTATCTTACCAGTCAAATAGTTCAGAAGTTTTAAAATGATTTTAAACTTCTGAATGACGATTTTTGTTTATTGAAGGAATAATAAATAGTTAAGGTACCAAAGAGCAACTCTTCGGTTGAAGATAAGATGGAGTAATCAAATATTCCATCGTATGAGTTATTTCAAAAGAGCTTGAACTCGATTACTGCTCACTAATATGCAATGGTTTATATGACAAAGATGACTTATTTCTGCTTGAAAAAGTAGTTTGGATATCTTAAGCGGAGGATACAATCTTTGTAGTATTTATATTATAGTTGCTGTGTTCTCAATGTATAGATTTCTTCCATACTTGCTTTATTTTTTTCCACTTTATTGATGTCCCTTCCTTCTTTAGTCCATAAATAGGGATAAAAGATAAAAGCTTCATTGGCACTTAGTTTCTTGAAATCATCTTCCCAATTTTTCCAACGTAAATCCCTATAAAACACATCAATATTTCCACTAAAGCAGAAATTAATAAATTCTGTATAAGTTAGATCGAGCTGTTCATATTCATTATTATCGGGAGACAGATAGTATATTTTGCCTAAATCGTTTCCTAAATCACCTCCATTTAATAAGAAAAATCCACCTACAGCATCATCTGCAATAATTAAATAACCGGGTTTGTCGCCAAAATTCTGAAAAGTTTTCCCTTTATTCCAATTTGGTAGATTTCGATTTAATTTTTCGCTTCCAGAACCGTAAATCCTGATCCATCCATTATCAATCAAAATACCACCCGTATGAAAAACTATTGCACCCATTGGTGAACGTGTTGATACTTGGGTATTAAATAATGCTTCATTGGACCTTAATGAATCATTCGCTAAAATTTGAATCTTATTTTTTGCAGCATTTTTCCAAGCCATGATTAACTTTATGGCGTCTTCATCCTTATTAATAAGTTCTTTTAATTCTCTCATTTTGGCTTGCCCAAAAGCTAAATGAGAAAGCATGACAAATAGTAAAATTTTAATAGTCAATTTCATACGGCCTGTTCTTTTTAGCGACTAAGCTTTCTACCTATTCTAAATTATAAAAGCATTGACTTCCAATCGCGCCACCACCATATTCCAGCACAAGCCTGTCATTTACCATAATGTAAGTACAACCGTCATTATAAGCCGTTTTTAAGCTATCGGCAATTGGTTTATCAAACAAATTAAAGGAATACCTCCCCATTCCGCTTCGTTGAAAGCTTATATTACACGGTTCTCCGCTTGTAATACCGATACAATTTGCATTATCTAACTTCTCTTTGAGAGTCTTTAAAGTCCCTCTTGTCCAACCAAGTTCTTGCAATAAAGAGTCTGTTGTATTTGAACTAATTTTCACATCCCAGTTACTGTCAAACCTGCCTCCCACTTTCAAATGAAAAATACCTAAAGTATTGTTTTTGCTAAATTCTATTTCAACAGATTTATCTGGTGGAATTATTTTGTTTATATAATTTTTGACTTCATAAATCTCGGCTCTTTTTTTCTCAAAGTTTTCTTTAAGTTCCGTTACGGAATAATCTTTGTCAAAACCACCAAAAGCGGCCTGAATCATAACGATAAAACCCACGAAAATTGCGATCCCTATCCCACATATAACTAGGAGTATTTTTAGAATAACTTTCATTTGTCTGTTATCTAATATTAAATTAATACCTGGTTTCTCAAACAATTTTACGATAATAAATAGTCTATCGGTCTATAAAATCTAATAACCTATTCTTTCGTATAATTCGACTTTCCGTTTACATCCACCTGTTTACCTAAATACTTTGGTTTTCTATTTCTCATTATATCCAAAACAGCTTTCGTAACTGATAGTTTTTCTCTAAATGCATAATATTTATACCCCGGGTAAGCGCCCCGATCTGCACTATAGCCGAATGATTTTATGCCCAATTTATCGCCCAGATAAACACATCTATTTAGATGATATTTCTGAGATACCAAGATTGCCGTATCAACATTAAATATATATTTTGCCCGGTACATGGTCGAGTAGCTATCGAACCCAGCATAGTCAATATAAATTTTTGCGGTATCGATGCCATTTTTCTGACAGTACAACTTCATTACACTAAGCTCATCGTACTCGTCTCGTCCGTTGTCTCCCGACAACAATATTTTATCCACTTTGTGGTTTTTGTACAACGAAATCCCGGCATCGAGTCTATCTTTCAAATACCTACTTGGCTGATCACCATTGATACCAGCGCCAAAAATGATGGCGACCTTGGTTCTTGGCACATCTTTAAGTTCCGTGAAAATCACCGAATCTGTTTTAGCCGTTACATTGCTATTGGTTATCACCACAACAACCAGGGCTACTACACATAGAGCGACGACCACTAAAATGAACCTTTTAATCTTTTTCATTAGCTTGATTTATTCATGATAAACTTATCATTTTAAACACAAATTTAACAGTACAACCTATTAAAAATCGAACCAATTATAATTCGCTGAAGATAAATTATCATTCGTAGGCACTTACGGGCTTTTCGGTATATTTCATATGGCTATTAATGCACTAGAATTTAAACATAACCAACATCGCTTTATGATCGGTTGGCCACACGCCTTCGGGCAGCAGGAAGTTATCTTCACTATCTTTTTCCTGCTTCTGCCCATACTTTACGGTTTCCACAGGACCGACAATGTTAGCTTTTACTGGCTTCAACGGCTTTTTGCTGCGGTAATAAACGTAATCGATCCGATCCCGATCATCCGCTGTGGGTGCCCATGCCAATTTCTCAATGGGAACATCCTTGTTAAAAGCAGGGTAAGTAAAACCAGGATGACTGACCGGATTGGGATATAATTGACGGAAGCTATCTATAAATCCGGCTTTTTCTAATAAAACCGAACAGTCCCAGGGAACCACTGCCCCACGATGGTCAAAAAGATCTTTTGTTGCCAATATCCAATCCAAATGCGAAGGCTCATTAAAATCACCTGCAATAATAAACGATTGTGATTGATCCTCTTTTTCTACATCGCTCAGGATATCCTGGATAGCTTCATCACGTTTGCTTTTCCGATTAGCCTCAATAATGGTACCTACGTCTGAAACAGGGCGATCTAACTTCTTCCAGGTCACACCATCATAACCACGTGGCAAATAGCAGGCATAATTCGTGTAGTCCAAGTGTAAAGAATAACATACAAAAGAACGCTTTCCAATCTTGATCTTACTTTTTAAAACCCCGCCCATAGTACTTTCTTTTTCATAAAGCGCATGCTGTGATTCAATCGGATATTTGGAAATAAAACCGACATCCAGTTTTGCGTCACTGGACTGGCCAAAATATATAGCCCCCTTAGCTTTGAGTTCCGTTAGTATACGCTGAATAAAATCTGTTCCCTTGTAATTGCGGACTTCACTAAAGAGAACCACATCTGCATGCTTGGCAATAATTTCGTCTGCAATCGCAGGAAACCCATTCGGCACGACAGTCCCCTCCTGCCAGATATTGATTTGCAGTACCTTTACCTCATTTTTTGCCTGAGCGAAGAGCGTATGCCCTAAAAGGGTTATCACCAAAAGCAATATAATTTTTCTTAATTTCATTGGAGTTGTCTATTTCTATGAACAAGCATTACCACAACGTTCTTATCGAAATGCGGTTTCTACCATTATCTTATAAGCGAGTTTCTTACTTATTTCTGTAATAACCAAATAATTTTATCCACATTATCAACTCCACCCCATTGTCGTAGACTTGCTTCATCAACTTTTTCGCGATTTGAATCGAATTCAGAAGTAAGATACATCCAACGCAAGGGCATTTTCGTATTTGTAACATTTTGATCAGCTTCAATTGAATAGCATTATATTTAGCAGCATTCCAAAATTTATTAAATAGCGAATTATTTAATATCTTAGCCATACAAAGTTTTAGCATAACGCATAGCAAGCCAAAAGTGGGTGGCATATTCATAAATGGTCGCCCGAATGATGAATGGAACCATTATGCCGGTCTTTGTGTAAAGGGACAAAATACCGAAATAAATATTGAGACACCACTGGTCATTAACAATTAAAAAAACATTAGCTCCGATATCGCCTTTTCACTTAAACGCCTTTAAACAGTGTGTGAATATGCGGCTAAAATAAGATCAGCCCGAGTCGGGAAGCATAACAATCAAATACGATGAGTTTGAAACAAACGTTTTATAAAGTACGAAGTTCTAAAATAGTTCAGGGCATTCTAATAGCCAACATTTTTGCATTTCTAATTATTGGTATCCAATCTTCATTGCTGCCCAAGGATGTGGGTGTACTTGTCTTTTCTGAGTTTGTGATTATTCCACTGTTGATGGGTATTATTATGGCTTGGTGTTGGAAAGATACCAACATGAAAGGAACACAAATAACGGCATGCTCTATCTTGGCTAGTCTCATAGCTATCTTACTGAGTTTTATATTCTTAGATGAAGGCATTATTTGCCTCTTAATTGTTTCCCCTCTTATTTTTGGTTTTGTTATCGCAGGCGCCTTTATTGGAAGGTCAATGTTTAAAAAGAGCAATCAAAAATTGAATATAAGCATTGTTAGCCTATTACTTGGAATTTTTATTGTTGACTCCCTGAGTGATCATCATCACGAAAATATGGTCTCCGATGAGATCTTGATTCATGCGAGTCCAGCACAAGTATGGCAGCACGTGGTCGCCTTCGATCCGATATCTCAGAAGGAAAACTATTGGCTCTTTAATATAGGAATGCCGAGCCCAATGGCCACAACGGTAAGTGAGCATAAACTGGGCGCAAACCGAAAATGCATTTTCAGCAACGGATATATTTTCGATGAGAAGATTGTAAAATTTGACGTCAATGAAAACTTAGTTTTTGATATCATTGATCAACCCAAAGACCCTGAAATTATGGGGCATATAGATATCAGAAGAGGTCAATTTATGTTGAAAGACAATGGAAATGGTACCACTACCCTTATCGGGAACAGTTGGTATAATCTCCATGTCTTCCCTACTTGGTATTATGACCTTTGGGCAGAAAGTATCACTAGGAATGTGCATTTCCGAGTAATGGAGCATATTAAACTATTAAGCGAGCGATAACCTATGTTTTCTTTTGTGGTAAGAAAACTTGGCTTTTTAAAGGATATCCCTTTATTAGCCATCCTATTTGATAGTCTTATGAGACTTTGGATGTTCATTGCGAATCCCGAACTACTACATTGGATCGATGACCTGGAAGAAAATGTCGAACGTATGCCCGGGACGACGGTTGGGATACATAAATATGGCGGGACTGCGTTCAATTATTCGGGAAAGGAATTCGCACATGTACATAGCAATGGTTTAGTGGATATTTTATTAAATAAAGAGCTAAAAAAATCATTAATGATGGACGGAAAAATCAAGGACCATCATCTATTTAAAAATTCAGGATGGATCAGTTTTTACCTTCACAATAAGCAAGATGTTGCCTATGCCTGTTACCTCTTGAAAAAGGCTTACGACCGTGCTAGAGAAAAACAGAATTCTGTTAGACAGGCTTTGATCGTTCAGTCACTGCAATAATTAGCGAGCCTAGTCCGACAGCAACTGATTTTTCTCTCAACATGGTCATTCTGAAAACGCTTTGACCATATGCAGGACCTTTCCATAATTTGGAAAGTCTATATCTTTTATAATTAATATCTTTGCCGTATGAATATTGAACAGATCAAACAACCTTTCCTCAAAAAATTTCCTGGAGATTTTTCCAATAATCCTACACAGCGAGGCACGCCAAAAGTGTTATTTGCTACGATCGAACCTGCTGGGTTTGAACAGCCTCAACTGATTGCTTTCAACGAGGCTCTTTCTGAGGAAATAGGGCTGGGTAAATTTGAAGAAAAGGATCTTAACTTTTTGGTAGGATCTCACCTCCCCAACAATATTCAGACCTACGCTACAGCTTATGCGGGACATCAATTTGGTAACTGGGCCGGACAACTGGGCGATGGTAGGGCTATTCTTGCAGGTGAAATTACCAATACCGCGGGTAAGAAGACCGAAATTCAATGGAAAGGAGCTGGTGCAACGCCCTATTCAAGACGTGCGGACGGAAGAGCCGTATTGCGATCTTCTATACGTGAATACCTGATGAGTGAAGCCATGTATCACTTGGGCATACCTACTACCAGAGCCTTAAGCCTGGCCTTTACGGGAGAAGATGTTCTTCGGGATATCATGTACAACGGCAACCCAAAATACGAAAAAGGAGCCGTGGTAATCAGAACCGCCGAAAGCTTCCTTCGCTTTGGACATTTTGAACTGATGTTTGCTCAGGGGGAGCACAGCTTATTACAGGATCTGCTTGATTTTACGATTGAAAATTACTTCCCTGAAATTGTTTCATCCGATCAGCAGAAATATAAAGATTTTTTTGAAAATGTATGTAACCGCACGGCAGACTTAATGGTAGAGTGGTTTAGAGTAGGTTTTGTGCATGGGGTAATGAACACAGACAATATGTCGATCTTAGGCCTAACGATCGATTATGGTCCCTATTCAATGATGGATGAATATAATTTAAATTTCACGCCCAATACGACGGATCTACCAGGAAGGAGATATGCATTTGGAAAGCAGGCACAGATTGCAAACTGGAATTTATGGAAACTTGCGAATGCCCTCCAACCTATCATCAACGATGAAAAATTCCTTGAAAACACCCTAAATAATTTTGGCGTTTATTTTTGGGAAGCTCATGACAAAATGCTTTGCAAAAAATTCGGATTTGATGGGCTAAAAAAGGAAGATGAGGTGTTTTTTAACAACTGGCAGGGTTTAATGCAAGAACTCACATTGGATCATACCCTATTCTTCAATAAATTGGAAAAAATAACTCCAGAAACTGATTTACATGAACATTTTAGCCCTGTAGCTTACGCTGTGTTAAATGAAGAAAAGCTTAGCCGACTTAAAGACTTCATGGAACATTATCAATCCCGCTTGCATTCAAATTCAATTTCAAAAGCTGAGTCCCTGGATTTAATGAAAAAAACAAACCCCAAATTTATACTGCGGAACTATCTGCTTTACCAATGCATTGAAGAAATTAATGCTGGAAAAACAGCAATGTTAATGAAACTAACGCAAGCATTAGAAAATCCATACCAAGAATTATTTCCGGAATTTTCCGTCAAACGTCCTTCTAGCTATGACAACACCGCAGGATGTTCTACACTCTCATGCAGTTCATAGTACGAGATCCCCCTCTCGTTAAGCATTCAGGGGGGGAATTAAAGTTTAGGATTTGTAGATCTTCTAAAAATAATAATACTTAGTAGCCAGCCAACAAGTAAGCCTACTAAGAGATAAGACTCTAGATGCATATCTTGAAACCGAACGCTGGGTATATCACCATCCGAAGTAAACTCGGCCCTTCTTAACAGGTCTCGTATCTGAGCAACTTTAAATTTTAAATAAACCAAGCGCACCCAACACAATATAAGTCCCGAAGTACTGATAATTAGAAGGGAAAGCCGTTGATTTCTTAACGAAGATACTTTACAATAATTTTTGACTGACAGATACAGAAAAGGGAGAATTCCAAAAGAGAAAATAAAAATCAGTGTTGGTAAAACCTGGCCATGTAGACGCCAGCTATCCTTAAACAAGGGGCTTTCACCTATAATTTCGGTTGTAAAAAACATTAAAAACCGATCTCTAATAAAAAAGGCAATTAGACACAATACGGTTGACAATCCAATAGCAATTTTGTATTCTTTCATCTTTTTCATTTCAATGAGCTAGGAGTAGGTAAAGCCGGAAACATAGGTTATCGACTTAAACCATTTTGGATATTGCTTTTACATTGTTCGATTTGCTTTTTCATTACTTTAAGTTCCCTTATCTTAGCATCTATCTGTTCCAATTTAAGATCGAGCACTTCCATTTTACTTGTCTGAGTTAGCTCTTTTTGATACCATGCATCAATAACCTGCTTAATTTCAGCTAACGTAAAACCTACAGCTTTTGCCATCTTTATGAACCTCAGTTTTTCGGTTACTTCATCATCGTAATAAACGTAGTTATTGGAAGTTATATCCTTTTTTGTCTTGCCAGAAATGAGTCCACTCTTTTCATAAAAACGTATAGTTCCAATAGGAATGTTCGCTTCCCTCGCTAGTTGACTAATTAATTTCACTTGATAATCAATAGTTTAAAAAAATATCACAAGTATAAAGTATACTTCATACTTGTTGGTTGTAAAAATACAGTTTAAATTTGTCTATAGAAAATCAATGGTCGCTATAAATATCTTTTTATCATGAAAACAGCATATTCCGACAAAGAACTTATTAAACTTGTACCCGGCTTCACAAGCAATTTTATCGTAATAAATGACATTTCAATCCATTATGTTCACGGAGGCAAAGGAGACCCCATAATTCTTATTCCGGGTTATCCAGAAACATGGTGGGCGTATCATCATGTAATGCCTATATTAGCAGAAAGCAACCAAGTATTTGTAGTTGAAATTAGAGGAATGGGTAGCTCGGATAAACCGGAAAATGGTTACGACAAAAAGAACATCGCCAAGGATATCTACAAATTAGTAAAGCATTTAGGCTTGGACAACGTTTTTATTGCAGGTCACGATATCGGTGCACATGTTGCTTTTAGTTTTGCTTGTAATTATCCTCAAGCAACTAGCAAATTGATACTGCTGGATACACCACATCCAGACCCAAGCATGTATCAGCTTCCTATGTTACCTGTTTTGGGGGGAACTTATCTATATCCATGGTGGCTAGCTTTTAATCAAGTAAAAGAATTACCAGAAAGGTTACTTGAGGGACGCATGTCAATCGTCATCTCTTGGTTATTTGACAACCTGCTGATTAATAAAGATAGCATAAGCCAATTTGATAAATCTGTTTATAGTGAAGCTTATGATAATAAAGATGCTATTCGTTGTTCCAATGCATGGTATCAAGCCTTTCCACAGGATATTAAAGATTACGCGAGCTACAGTAAATTAGAAATGCCAGTCCTGGCGATTGGTGCAAGTGGCTATGACCTACTGCTTCATTCATTACCGGAAATCACCCGTAATCTAACACTTAAAAAAATTGAAAACTGTGGCCATTTTATTCTTGCGGAAAAACCTATTGAAACCGCCGAATTGATCAAAGCGTTTTTATTGACAATCTAATTTCGGATGAAATCAACTTGTAATAAAAAGCAACGGTTGCAGGCCTATCCTGAAAGAATTTTTCATCTTCGAGGATATGTTCTGTCCTGGTTTCGATAAAAACTTAAAAGCTATAATCTACCCCAAAACTGATATAACCCGGCAAAAGTTTATATTCGGTGCTGGTATTATAAAGGTCTGTCAATTCAGCATTTCTGAAAAAGCGAGTATTAAAAATATTTTTTGCTGTCATGGTAAATCTTGTCCTATGTTGCCGCAATTCATAAGATAGGGAGAAATCCGAAAAATAATAGGTCTTGGAATCCTGCCCAAGGAAACTGCCAAAGCGATAGGATTCATTCTTTAGATTACACTGTATATTTTTTCCCATATTCAAAAATACATTCAGAAATCCGCGGCTATTATTGAGTGTAGTTTTGCTATCTGAGCGATAAGTAACCGACTGCAGGGCATAACCTGTGTAAATATTCAACCTGGATTTCCATGCACTTCTAAACGATAGTCCATAATCATATGTCTCTGTATGAATTTGACGATTGCCCACGCCCACCACCAATGTTTCGTAATCTGCCGTGTTTGCACCTAAGTCCAGACGGAAATTTCCACCTACAACTTTCAGGTAATAATTGAGATCTGCCTTGTAATTGCTGCTCTTTTTGTTTTTAAGCAATACTTGTTGCACAAGGCTAAAATTGGGGTCTAAACTGCTTTCTGTACCCACATAATCAAACAAAATCTGATGTCCGGCCGAAAGGTTCGCAAAAAAACGATCTGTCATACTGCCATAGGTGTACATCAGCGTGCCACCGGAACTACTTAAGGTCGCTAGATTATCCGTTCCTCGAATAAAGTTTCGAACCCCTGTCGTATAATAATGGGGAATTAGCTCGGTGAGTGAGGTATTCTGTTGTTGAAAATAGAGATCTGTTTCCAGTCGCCCTTTTGGGTGGATAACCCATTTCCCCGATAGTCCTGGAGAAAGCAACAGGTTATTTTTATGTTTGGGTTTCCCAAAATCTGTCAACCTGTTCTGTACAAGACCTGCCTGCAAGCGAGGTGTCAATTCCCATTTATTTCGTTTAAAGGTATACTTGGAAATAAGGTTCGTCTGAAACACGTTTAAGTCCATCGCATTGGAAAATCCCGAAGGAGATACTGCTGTCCCACCCAACTCGTCTGGATTTGATAACAACTTCAATTCGGTGTTGAGCTGTTGCTGCTGGTAGGCCATATTGAAGGCCAACTCAAAAAAATCACCATTTTTCTTTCGGCTTACATAGTGTGTAGTAGCGCCCAGATACTGCAGATTATTTTCGATATGTTGTTTTACCGCATGGATATCTTTACCTCCAAATAAGTCTTCATAATAGTATTGATTGATACTGTAGTCCAATGGCGACTGCTGCTTTATCCAACGTAGTGAGCTGACCAGTACATCCCGCTCCGAAAATTTGTAGCTATAACTCAGACTATGGTTGGTCAAATATCCTTTACTTTTGGTCAGTTCCTCACTTTGAACACCATTAAACAGTAATGCACCCAAATCATTTTTTCTCAGAGAACCTAGTGTACCTGAATAGCTCAACAGTGTACGCTTATTGGGCTCCAACTGCAGTTCCAGTTTCGTGAAGTAGTTATCGATGTTTCTGGTAAACTGATAATCTTCGGTATTGGTAAATTGAATATCCTCCAAATGATAGTTCTGCACGGTATTTCGATAAAATGATTTTTTAGTAGGATTTGCAAAACCCAGCCATTTGATCTTTAACTGTGGGGTCGGATTTAAAATGGTATTCAAGGACAACAGCTTATCGTTATTGAAATTCGTTCTTTTATAATCAAAACTGGGCAAATTTGGCGTATTATCTATCAAAGTAGGTGTTGTTATTCCGACACCAATCTGACCTGGTTCATCAGGAGAACCAGACTGGATCAGGTGGTTAATACTACTTACGGCATCGACTCCATTATTGTTAGCAGCACCTAATAGGTAATATTTGTTCTTTTTTCCAAAATTCATCAAGTTCGCATTGGCCTGATAATATTTTGGACCTATGGGAACCACCTTCGCATCCACCGAGCCAAGCCACTGTGCCCT
>Ga0222426_100156_pt1 | contig 94959 bp, 75 predicted proteins | sample 2B50Ametagenome_FD_180087 | JGI IMG/M metagenome (GOLD analysis project Ga0222426, IMG submission 180087) | Enriched microbial communities from leaf-cutter ant dump, University of Wisconsin, Madison, United States - 2B50A (version 2) | ecosystem: Environmental > Terrestrial > Nest > Insects nest...
GGACACATGAGCAAGCTAGTGATGAGGTTAAACCAAGCAATTTTCTTCAGGTAGAAAGTCTGAATCAACTGCTACCGATTCTGCTTTAATCTAAAATGCGCATCTAGATGCGCATTTTTAGTGGCTTTTCAATACCCGCTATTTTAATCTTCATCCCCAAACTGATCTGCAGTCGGTTCTGTGCGTTCATCAAAGTGATGCTCGCGGTTAGGTCGACGATCTGTTGATCACCGAACACAAAGCATTTACCGGCTATTCCTCTCCAAAGCGCGGCGAAACAATTAACTGTTTTCTTTTGTTATTCATTAGTACAGTTAACCTCTCACATGGCAATAATTACGAAATATCTATTTTTCTTTTTATCTTTTTTTATTTTAAGCTGTAAGAGCGATCAGCAAAAAGGGGATACGTTGTATTTTGGTGGAAATATTGTAACGATGGAAGATGATCTTCCTCAAGTAGATGCTTTAGTATTAAAAGATGGAAAGATTCTTTTCGTTGGTAACCGGAAAGAAACAGATCCCTATATAGGGGAAAATACCAAACAGATCGATTTAAAAGGAAAAACTTTATTGCCTGGATTTATTGACGCCCATGGTCATATCACTTCAAGAGCAGGGATGGAACAGGCAATAGATTTATCTCCAAGTCCATACGGTACCGTTAATTCAATACCCGATCTTCAAGAGGCGCTATTAACATTTATTAAGCAAACAAAACTAGGGGCGGCTGTCCCAGTATTAGGAAATGGCTATGATGACGCCATCATGCGTGAGCATCGTCATCCGACTCGTCAGGAATTGGATGCCGTCAGTACCACAAATCCCATTATTGTCATTCATGCTTCTGGTCATGCAAGCGTTGTCAATAGTGCCATGTTGAAGTTATTAGGTATTGCCGAAAATGTGAAAGACCCCGAGGGAGGGCATTATGGCCGAAGCCCTGATAATCGACTAAACGGTAAACTGGAAGAAAATGCCTCTTTCGCCGCGTTGGTGAAGTTAACGGATATGATTCCCAAGCCCAAACAGGCAAAAGATGAACTATCCCAATCCCTAAAAGATTTTGTCAAAGCGCAGGACGAATGGCTTAGTTATGGTCAGACAACCATCTGTGACGGACGTTCGATGGGAGTGAGTGTTGGCCTGTTAAAGGAAGCCGCTTCGAAAAATCTTTTAAAGGCTGACGTGGTTTATTTCCCAGATTTTGAAGCAAACAAAGCCGAATGGAAATCCTTTAAAACTAATTACATGAAATACGAAAAGCACTTGAAATTTGGTGGATTTAAATTTTCGGACGATGGTTCACCTCAAGGGAAGACAGCGTGGTTGACAGAACCATACCTCGTTCCACCAGAAGGCCAATCGGCCGATTACAAAGGCTTTCCAATTTTTTCAGACGAGACCCTCTACAATGATTTAAAAACAGTGTTTTCAAATGATATTACAGCGCAATTACATGTTAACGGCGATGCGGCTATTGATCAAGCGCTTCGTGTGATCGGCAAATTGAAAACCGAAGGAATTTATAAGCCTGAGCTTAGGGCAACCTTGATACATGTGCAGAACAGCCGACCCGATCATATTGTTAAGATAAAAGAGATCGGTGTTATTCCTTCATATTTTTCGTCCCATGTTTATTTATGGGGGGATTGGCACTATCAAAGTGTTTTTGGCCCCAAACGTGCGGCATTTATTAGTCCAGCTCAATCAGCAAAAAAAGCAGGAATATTGTTTACCATCCATCATGATAGTCCAGTAACACCTCCCGATCTAATGACTGGGGTGTATGCTGCGGTCAACCGGACGACACGTTCGGGAATGTTATTGGGTCCTGATGAACGTATTGATGTAAGAGACGCGCTCAAAGCAATTACGATCAATGCCGCCTATCAGTATCAGGAAGAAAAAGATAAAGGCTCTCTTAAAAAAGGAAAACTAGCTGATTTGGTAATTTTGGATCAGAATCCGCTAACAATTGACCCCAGAAAATTACGGGATGTCAAAGTAGTTGAAACCATCAAAGAAGGGAAGACAGTCTTTAAGCGAAATTGATCAATCTGCAAATCCCGTAAATAGAAAACATCATTGTAAACCACATTTTAATTCGCAATTGTTTGGGAAAAATCCACTATTATCCTATGTTTTTGCCATTCTGTTGGGAGGATGACGCTAAGTAGAAGTCCTCGTTTTCAAGCGAATCAATTGTTGAAATAAAGTAGGAGAGTTGCATAACGATACAACAGCATCAGATCTTCTTCTCTAAAAAAATTAGCGAATAATAAATCGCAGCATGCAAATATTAAATGGTCTTTAACTTTTGTGGTTTGTGACTTATCTTTATAATATAATCAGTTCAAAATTTAATTTTTTAATGAATAATTGATCTATTTTGTCATGCGGTGCAGGGAAGTTCATCTCACATAGAATCCTGCTGTTACTAAAATCAAGAAATAAATATGAAATTGATGTTGATATTTCTTTTTTCGATAAACCTTGTTTACGGTCAATCTATACCAAATTTAACAGTAGGTTATGGAGATCGATATGATAGCCTTCCTAAATTAGTATTCAATACGGCTACAATAGAAGACTATCGTAAAGCAATTAGCTCCAATAATATTGTCAATAAAACTCCTACTGTTGAAGGAAAAAACCTTCTGATTCAAACTGGCAAAGGCGAGTTAAAGTTCAAGAAATATAGTTTTTCAGCAAATCAAGGCGATGGATTTCGGGGCTGGGCGTATAAAGGCTATCTTCGCCAACTCAAAATGCGTATTCTCGTAAGCAATCATGTTTCCGAATCACTAGGTTTTAGCGATTTGGTTTTACTCGATAGCGTCAACGGTACTCAGCAGACAATTGCTTCAATTGGCGACGGTGCAGTTGAAATACCTATCCCTTCTCCCAACGGATATTTTCTTGCTTACTATTACAATCAGGTATATACTTCGAATAGTTGCTTCATTGAGGTTCTTGCCGTCCATAGTGGAAAAGCTCCTTTCCGGATCAAACTTTCCGAATACAACAGTTTTGAAACGGACAATTGGGCAGTAGAAAATATCAGATGGGTCGATAATACGACAATTGTCATAAAAGCTTATACGCTTAAGAAAATTGACAATGAAAACAGCAAGCAGTTTGCATACTACAATACCCGATTAAGCCAAGAAAACGCCAAGTAAGGTATAGTGACTTGCTGATCACTTGAGTAATAACGGATCAATTTATTTAGGTAAAGTAGTATCTACTTCACTTCTTAAAAACTTTATGAAAATACGACATAATATCATCATTTTAACTGCTGCAATTTGCTCTTGTAACAACCCTAACATACACCAACAAAAACGAGATGTGAAGCAATCAGAGCATCCTATTGACAGAGAAGTAGCAGCCTCCCAGCAGCAGATAGATATAGTTCCAACTTCAAATACTACGAATAACGGTAGAGCTACGACATCAATAAAGTTCAATGAATTTGTTGCTTCGATTCAAGGAATGGCCATTCTTGATCCAGAAAAGATGGATCAGCTACAAAGGGATACGGTAGAGATCGATGCAGAAGTCGGAGAAAGCATCGAGGGAAGTTATATTTCTATTTTAAATGATCAGATTAGTGATTTGAAGGTGGAACAACGCTATGAAACCAGCGTAACTATTATGAACGAAGGGCCTCATTGTGATCTTACCGATTGGAAACATTTTGACTCAGACTGGAAGTCTTTAAAACAAAATGGGAATGGACTATTTTTTAGTGAAGAATATACCGATCAGGACTACCGATCCTTTCCCAGCGTGTCTATGGACGAGTTGAGACAAAAAGTAAAAGAGCGCTGTGGTGAAGAATGGTTTAAACTTTTGGCTAAAGTAAAATCGCCAACTGAATACCCATCAGCAGTCAGCATAAGCCGGTATTTTTTACGGATCACATGTCGTCGTAAAGACAACGGTAAAGAACTTACCAAATTTATCATTATTAAAACTCCTATGGGATGTTAATAGTTTAGTTGCTGAATCACAAAACTACGATTTTCCAAGTTATAAATCTATGCGACGGAATTATGAGAAAGTAATGTACCTTCAAATGGATCCGTATTATTTTAACGATGGTTTTATTATTTTTGCTACCGATTGAACCAATGAAATACCAATTCAAGAACACAACGATGAAATTAAGCCTATTGACTAAAGCAATTTTTACTATAGCATTCTTATTTTTAACAGAGAATAATATTTTCGCTCAAACCAAATATCAAAAGGATTTTTACGAGTTTTGGTCTGACATCAATAAACATTACGCCTATTTAGAAAGTCAAAATATCGACTGGAATAAAGTCAAAGAGATTTATTCAGCACAAGCAGAAAAAGTTACAAACGACAACGAATTTATTCAGTTACTTGAAGATACGTTGAATGAGCTGTACAATGGACATTCATCATTAAGCATAAATCTTAATACATCAAATAGGTTAATTCCATCGTGGTCCGACATACGTATCGAAAAAGATCAGAACAAATATTTAATAAAAGACTTAAGAAAAGGTTTTGGTGCAGATTTAGCTGGGTTAAAAATTGGTATGCAAGTAACTCTTTTCGACGGAGTATCAATAGATCAACAGTTAAAAAGTTTCTTACCTCAATTTACAGATTATCACAGTCCAAAGATGTATCAGTATGCTTTAGATATGCTTTTTGCAGGAACTCACGATAAAAAACGAGTGATTACCGTAGTTGAAAACGGAGAACGCAAAACATTTGAACCAGTGAGCTATGCCAATAGGAATGAATTGTTGTATTATAAAGTTATAAATGAAAACACGGGGTATGTCAAAATCAATAATTCATTGGGGAATAACAACTTGATCGGTGAATTTGATAAAGCTCTTGACAGTTTGATTTCTAATAAAAACCTTATTTTGGATTTGACTGAAACTCCTAGCGGCGGAAATTCAACTGTTGCGAGGGCTATTATGGGGCGGTTTGTCAATAAAGTTCTGCCTTATCAGATTCACGAATTTGATGAGAAGGATTATGACACAAAACGACATTGGGTAGAGTATGTAAGTCCACGTAAGAAAACCTACAAGGGTAATGTGTATATCCTCGTGGGACACTGGACAGGAAGTATGGGGGAAGGGATAGCTATTGGTTTTGACGCGCTAGATAGAGCTACAGTTATTGGCACACCTATGGCGGGACTATTAGGCGCAATTTCAAATTTCCGTCTCACAGAAACAAAAATTGGATTCCAATTTCCGACTGAAAGATTGTATCATATCAACGGAATACCAAGAGAGGATTTTATTCCCAAGATTTTATGTAAAAATGTCGAAGAAACATTAGAAAAAGCTAAGGAGGTGGCTTTTTAGATTAAGTAGGGGATTCCGACTCAGTTTGTCCTAAAACTTGTGGAGCAATGTTATGATCAATGTGAACAAATAAAAAGTTTATGCTTAATAAAGTTAACGATACTTTTATCCTTCTTTTGTTTATGCTTCTTTCCAACTACTGCAAAGCACAAACGGAAAATAAGAGCTTAAATATACCTGTATTTGTTAAAGGATCTACCTTTTTTAACGCGGATAAAAGAAACTGCATAGCGCTTCCATTTGGCTATTCAAATATTTCAAAACAACTGCCTGTCGACTCCATATTGTCTGCTATACAAGATCATCGTGGCTTAGAAAATCTTTATGCGCTCAAATTTGAGCAATTACTCAAAAACGATCTCGTGGTGCTACCAGAAGCATATGACGTTTCTTTTCCATTTGAGCAAGCTATCGGCAAAGAATATAGTCAGATTGGAATTGCCTCTAATTTTATCCGTTATAGGGGGTATTCGCTGCATTTTTTAGCTGTATATAATGCAGTCCGTTATAACGAACCATTCGTGGAAAAAATATATCTAATTTCAGTAAAGAATGGGAATCCAGTTGATGTAAAAAGAATATATCTTTATCATGAGGGAGAAATGGGATTCACGAACTATACATTATTTTATATAGATAAAAATTTTATAATCTCATTGCGGGATTATGAGTTTAATGAGAATCCCTTTAGACAAAAACCTGTTTATCAATTTCAGCTTTTACGTAACGGAGTATTTGTCAGATACTATGCTCAGAATGGTTTATATAAAACTGATGAAGAACAGGGCTCAATAAAAAATCACCACAAAGAAGGAAAATGGATAGAATTTAAAGCAAATCGGTATGTGGATTTACAAGAATATCCATCATTTACAGATTCGTATACGTACTTGGAAGCAAGGTATAAAGGAGGTCTTCCTGATGGGAAATGGAAGTGTTATAAATTATTGCAAGAATATAATGAAGAAACGGGGGAACCAATAATCAACACAAGAAAAAGAGGCCCGTTGGTTTATACTGAACTATACAAAAATGGGGTATTGGAAAAACGAGAGTATGTTCTTGATAAATAGGCCGTCTGTTATAAGTGATAAAACATGTAACTTGTATTTGAAAAGGCAAAAAGGTTCTTAAGTTCCTTTCTACAAGAACTTAAAATATGAAAAATAATACTATAGTTGCTATTCGTTTTGTAATTTGCAAACAGTGGATATAGCCAACAAAAGGCAAAATAATAGACGTAGATTCTTAATTATGGAAATAATCATCAGACAAGCAAAAGAAAGCGAAATCAATGTATTAATCGAGTTTGAACAAGGAATTGTTGAAGCTGAACGACCTTTTGATAATACATTGAAGTTAGGCGAAATTCATTATTATGATCTCCTAGAACTGATCAGGTCCAGGGAGGCTGAAGTTCTTGTTGCAATTGTTGACGATCAAGTTGTTGGATCAGGATATGCGAGATTATTGGATGCAAAACCTTATCAAAAATATGAAAAGTATGCTTACCTCGGATTTATGTTTGTTAAACCCGAATATCGAGGGCAGGGTATCAACAAAATGATTTTACATCGATTGATCAACTGGGCAAAAGAAAGAAATATTTCAGAAGTAAGACTTCAGGTTTATGAAGAAAATACGAGTGCAAAAAAAGCCTATGCAAAGGCAGGATTTAGACCAAATCTTCTGGAAATGCGTATGGAAATCGATGACTGATACTAATGAAAATTCATTGGGATAATTTCTATAACAAATTAAAAAAAAGACAGCTTTTAAAAATTTAAAAGCTGTCTTTTTTTTGGCGTTATGCACTCATTCGAAACCGATTTATTCATTATTATGCTCAATTTCGGCAATGATTTCTTTAGCAGATTTGATGACTTGATTATTTAGCTGAATAATCATATTTGCTTGAGATGCTGCATTGATAAGGATTCCTTTTACTTTTGGCGATGCATTAACTGCTTTATACATCATATCGGGATTTATATTTGCATTAGGAATGGATACTAGTTCATCGGCGAGCTTAAAAACCAATGCGTTGTAGTAGGTTTGCCAATCGTCTTTTGATGGCACTACGGTTTGATAATATTCCAAAATTCCTGTTTTTAATTTTCGATCCTTGATGAGACCAATTTTCCCACTAGATCGGAATCCTTCATAATTTCCGGTATTTCTGATCTTAAAGATCGGATTAAGGTTCATCTTAATACGGTCATTCGGGTTGACTTTCACCAAGCTATCAATTTTTTGTTGGTTCAGTTCCCCGTAAAATTTACAACCTTCAGCTGTATTTGTCAAGTAGGAATTTTGCTTTTCCAAGTCGTGGACATCTTTTTGGAGGTCGACTTTTAGATCTTCTAAAAATTCTTTTACTTCTTGTTGTTCATGCCGATGCTCACTCCAGCCGTGAAGCCATATAGAAAGTGATACTGCAAAAACGATAATGAAGATCTCAATGGATATTTCTTTCAGTTTTTCAGAGAGGCTATGCTTTGGCTCTTTTGCGGTTTTATAAATTTTCTTCGTGTGCTTAATGATCTCGTCTTGCATTTTACAGCTTTAAGTTAATATAAAGGTGATTTTGTTAAATATTGGTGTTAATACACAAAGATGCAAAAGTTTGGTAAAACACACAAATTAATAACTTGTCCATTACTTTTTTGAGGCAGAAAACAGGTGTCAAGTTGTTTTATTGGGGGATATGGCATGGATTAAAGAAAATAGTAACAGGCTCAGAACAGAGAAATTGCGTATATTTATGATAGTAAATTACCGAAAAATAGGCTATATTATGAAAATATGGACAGGATTGCTATTAATAGCGGTTTTTATACTTCCTTTCCTCGCTTGTGGACAAAATCCCTATCAGATCAATGGGGTAATACCTCAATTGAAGGACGGCTCCAAAGTATTTTTGATCTACGAAATAGAAGGTAAGTCTGTTGTTGATTCCACTTTTTCAAGAGGTGGAAATTTTTCATTTTCTGGGACGGTAGACTATCCTGTTTCATCGTCGCTATATCTCGATAAAAATCCTTATGTAAATAGACCCTCTCGCAATGAGCAAATGGATTTTTTTCGTTTTTACCTTGAGCCTGTCACTATGCAAATGCAAGCAAGCGACTCCTTGAAAAATATAACGATCAGTGGATCTCAAATTAATCTCGACCAAGATGCTTTTAAAAAGATGCGTAGCTCCGTAGATGATAACTTTACAGCACTTAATAAAGAATTTTATGCACTTTCAGCCAATCAACAAAACGATCCTAAAGTACGGGAGGCTTATATTGATCGGGAAAAAGGATTAATGGATGACCTATATCGTGTTCACTTAGCATTTGCTCGTCAGCATCCATCGTCCTACCTTAGTTTAATCAGTTTATCCTTTGTTGCTGGACAGGAGAAATTTATGGAAGAGGTTAAAAGGATATATGCCGATTTAGCTGAGAAGCTCAAAAGCTATCCTTTGGCCAAAGAGATACCCATGCAGTTAGAATCGTCAATCAGGACCAAAGTTGGACAGGTTGCCCCCGATCTCGAACTTCAAACTCAAATGGGTACAAGTCTAAAATTATCTGAATTCCGAGGAAAGTATCTATTGGTAGACTTTTGGGCTAGTTGGTGTGGACCATGCCGTGAAGAAAATCCAAATCTTGTAACGCTTTACAATAAATACAAAGATTTTGGATTCGAAATCTTAGGTATATCCCTGGATAAAGCGGCTCAACGCGAACAATGGGTCAAAGCAATTGCAGATGATAAACTCAACTGGCCACAAGTATCTGATTTAAAAGGTTGGGATAGCCAAGCAGCAAAACGTTATGGCATCAATTCCATACCAGCAAGCTTCTTGTTGGATCCTACAGGAAAAATTGTGTACCGCAACCTCAGGGGGAAAGATTTAGAAGAAAAATTACAGGCGATCTTTTCAGATAAAAGCGATCCTAAATAGCCGGTTTAGTAGTATATACAATAAGCTCTATTAAGATTGGGATATTCTTGTTAGGGACGCGAAACCTAAGTGTGAAACCGACTGAAGGGGGAGCTGGTAATAAAAATAGACTGATCAAATCGCTCATTAATCTAATCTATAAATAAATTCCTCAATTTCTATTTGGCGTGCATTAGCAAAACCGCGATCTGTACCAACCCTAACAAAACCACAATTTTCCAATACTTTTTGGGAACCGAGATTATCGAAAGCGACGCGCCCATAAATAGGACGGTTTGTTTCAATTGAAAGAAACGCTTTAAGTGCCTTTGTTGCAATTCCACGTCCCCAGAATTTTCGGTCAATCCAATAAGTGATCTCAGCATCACCTTCAATAACAAACTTAGCAATACTTCCCACGATTATCCGATCAATCAGAATCGTTTGATTGTTTATACTTGGCTCATTGAGAAATTTAGCATACTTCTCAAGGTAAGCTTTCTTATCTGAAGAACTACTTGAGGTAAAAGCCGCGAGATAATTTGCTTCTTCATCAAGCTGAAACTGATAATGTGTTTCTAAATCCGCGTATAATGTCGGTCTAAGAGTAAGTGGAAAGTTGAGGTCATCCATGCTTTTTATGTTCGGTTTATCCCCAAATATAGTAATAAATACACCATTGACTTACTTCAGGTCCTATCTATGTGATAAAATTTTAAAGAGAATATTGGTTTCTATGATTTTTCCTGAAAATAATAATTTTTTGATTAATTTTAGGAAAAACCAATTAGACTATTCCAAATGGATGTCATTAAACTAGGAATTGAGTCAGTATTTTAATCCATCTTCAAAATACCTTGTATTATATTTTTGGAGCACTTGATGTGTTCCATGCATATCAGCTATGCCTAAAACAAAGTTAATCGTTGAAGAAGTAAAATCGACAGCTTCTTTTGTTGGGGTTTGTTTCGATAAAGGGGATAAATTTGATTTGGCGAAAACAATATTAAATGAAAAAGGAGTGAACTGGCCCTAGATTTATGTGGATATGAATCAAAAAAAAATTCTATCGTGTTCGAGTTGGGGGTCTCTATTTTTCCAACATATATTGTCATTGACAGAGATGGTAAGATAATCTTTAGCGATTCATCACACGGGCTTGCTCGCATAAAAGATATTCTACTTAATTAATAAATACAATAAGCGAAAGTCCATTACTTTTAGTCTTCTTCGAAGTCAACCCGATGACAACTTGAGGAAAAGCCGAACAATGATAGAATTCAAGCCAATGTGATGTTCTTTCATTGAGCCCATATGGGGAGATGTGTAGATACCTCGATCTCTGAAACAGCATCCTGGTATTTAAACACAGTTTCAGGTACCATGTAATTTTCGTTTATATCGACCCCCTTAACAGAGGAAAAGAGATTTAGATGCCTTTTCACAAGCGGCATGGTATGAATATATAGATGAGTTATTTTTTCCGTACTGGAGTAACAACTAGTACTTTTCTTAGCTTTAGACCTCGCATGGCATATATGCATATTATCGGTGTAAAAAAAGATCATTTCAATCTTATTTTCAGGGTACAAGGCTTTAATATCTTGTAGCATTTGAAGATGTGTCTTATTAACGATATTGATCTCCACAGCAAAATCTTCGTCGTTACCTAACAGCACCAACAGCTTTTCCTCAAATCTCCTATATCCATATTTTAAACCAAGTGCAGCATAGCTTTGAACAAAGAGATTAGGGTCAAGTATCTTGATCCCTTCGGGAATGAAATACTGCCCACAAGTACTTTTCCCAATATGAGGAGGACCAGTTATCACATATATTGTTGCCATGATCAGATACTTTGAATTGTCCCATCGCTATGCTCTTCAACCATTTGGCCATCCTTGCTATAAACCAACGGCTGTTCACGGGAAAACAAGTAGGAGCGAATGCTCGTTTGCAATTCTTGCCTCCATTGAATCTTTTCATCTGCAGACATAGTGAATGGGTCTTTTTTCATCTTTCCAGTTTTGACAAGTTGTTCTTCTTGAATTATCCTTTTCATTTAAAAATTAATTAACATTAGCTTGTACGATCAATTAAATATAAACATATATTAATATAATATAAAAAAATATTAACACAAAATGCGCGAGAAATTTGATAGACCGACTTTAAATTGGCAACAAAACCCATTATAAAAATTAACAGGCGCTGTATATTCTTTTTATCACGAAAGTGTACAAAAGAATTATAAAGTTAATTGTTTAAGTTATATACTGATTTGAATATCTTAGGGTCTGAAGTCAAAATTTAGACAACTAACTCAGACAACTAACGAGGTATAAAGAGGTACTTTTCACTGGGGCAACTATTTCGTTTTCCTGAAGATTGTGAACTCAGTTTATTTCTACTTCCTTGAAGAACGTAAATTTTTTTTAAACTCATTAAGCTACCTCAGAATTTCGTATTCATAAACGACTCCCCAGATTTGGCTCTTATTATACGTGGGATTTTGTAAGATGAAATTCTAATAGAACGTCTCCTCTTTTGGTTTGATTTTGGTGCTGGTATAACACTTAAAATAAAAAAACCGTTTTTAACAGTGTTAAAGACGGTTTTTTTTGCGGAAAGGGAGGGATTCGCAACCTCTAGTAAAAATTACACTGTAAATCAAGATGTTGGAGTAAACAAAACAACTATCTCTGACAAAACTCTGCCACTTTTAAAAAATGATAGTATATTTGAGAATATGGAATTCAAATATACTAATCCGGAGATTAAAAGAGGAGGGGAAGTCAAAGAAGTACCTAAAGGAAGCACCAAGAAAAAAGAACAATCTAAAAAAGTATGGTACATTAGCTTTCAGGCATTTAATCCAGCAACCAATTCAATGGAAAGAAAGCGCATATCTGGAGATATCAATAGGATAAAAGATCCTAATGATAAAGAAGAAGCTGCCCAGTTACTCTGCGAAACGTATCGCGAGCTGTTGGAGGGAGGCTGGAATCCGTTTGATGAAGTTGGAAACGAAAAGCTCCGTAAGGGTGTGATAAATATATCCATGATTGAAGCGGTAGATGCTTTCCTTGAACATCATAAAACCAAAGGAAGTCGGAAAAAGACCATTCAATCTTATGCGTCTAAGCTTGCTTTCATATCAAATTATTTCAATGAAAAGAAAGTGTGTGATATACAGGATAATGAAATTATTAAGTTTATGAACGAAGTTTCTAATTCAAATAAATGGGCTCCAAAAACATTCAACAATGCGAAAGGTATCTACTATGGTCTGTATGAGTTCTTAAAATTGGAAAAGTATGTAAGTGAAAATCATTTCGCTTTAATTAAAACTAAGTTTGTGCCCAAGACTGAAACTCACAAAGTCTTTACAGATGAAGACTTTAAGCTAATAATGGAGGCTATTAACAAAGATAAAATGCTGGCATTATTCACTAGATCCGTTTATTACACATGCATACGTCCAGGTGAGCTGATGCAATTAAAACGCAAGCATTTTGACTTAGATAGAAATCAAATTTTCGTGCCGTCGTATATCAGTAAGAATAAAAAGGATGGCTTTGTTCATATAACAGAAGATTATAAAGCACTTTTAGAACAATTCCGTGACATTGATGACGAATACCATCTTTTTTGTAATGACGAACATCTTTACGGCACCATTCCATATCATCCAAATAGACCTTATAAAAGACTAATGGCTATTTTAAAGAAGCTTGGTTTAGATAAAAAGGGCTACACTCTTTATAGTTTTAAGCACTTTAGCAATGTTAAGAAATTTTTATCAGGATGGACTGTTGCAGAGATAATGAAAGCAAATAGACATGCTTCCATTGAGGAAACTGAAAATTATCTGAAAGACCTCCTAGAATTTGTTGACATAACCAAAAAGCCAATACCAACCATTTAAAATATAGGGTGAGCCAATTTTGTAATAATTTAAGCAAGATTGTATCTCGCCCTCTCGCATAATTTATGAAAGATAATCAACAACAGAACGGATATTGTCCTACGCAATTCAATATGAACCTAGGATACATTGAAAGTATTCTTTACAAATACCATAAGATTTCTGAAACTCTTAATTCAAACAAGCCACTGGAGAGATATCCTACCTTTTTGGAAGAAGTCGAGAGGATAAGCGAGGACGACGATGCGCAAATAAATATTCTTAATGACGTTGTCACAAACCAATTTGTCAAATTTGACGAGAACAAGAATCCTAAACAGGTATTGGAGGTTACTAATCTTGACAACCTAAACAGTACAGAACGCATTGCTGTACAGACTTTGGCCGTTATAGTCTACCAATATTGTATCCATGACTATAAATATTACTTTGCTCACCATAGCGGGGAAAACATGTCAGACAAAGAAGCAAATGATCACGATGAACTCTTTATCAGAAGTGCTTATGATCTATTAAAGGATTTGAAAAACCTCCTATTATTTAGAGAAGAAGGATTTACCAATAACAAGATCACAATAGACAGAACAGAACAGCGTGATATCGGAGATGGGAAAATGAAGACCTATCTCATAAAAGAAAATCAAGTGGAGATACACGATTCTTATATAATGAGAAAGGTGTCTGATATGCTTATTGATAAACTTTTCAACGATATTGTAAACATTCCCAATGATTATATAAATACCTTGAAGTTCACGGAATTTACGGCGGAATCTATCACCTATGAATTTGTCAGTAAGGAGTTCGAGAAGATAAGAGGGGCAGTTGAAAAAGGCAGTAAAGGCAAAAAGCAACCTAGCAAGAAAGCTATTTTCAAAGGATTCATAAGCAAACTGGTGAAGAAATATGCCAAGGATGAAGAATTGACATTTAATGAAAAATCGCTGGACGAGAGGGATCACCAATTACTTGCCTATATGCTATTGAGCTGGTTCGGATTTATCTCACTTGATCTGATCAATAGTCATAAAGATCGGGACAGCCGAATTAAATATATGGATTCACTGCCCGAGTGGATCGACGATCCTATTATGCCCAATGGGATAAATCTTATTTCTACGGAGGAGTTTCTTAAAAATTATAATCGCTCATAATCAGCTCCCAGCGATTCAAAAAAATAATACCTAAAAGTGGTGAATAGCAGTATGGCTTTCTTTGTACTACAAGCAAGGGAAGTTATTTAGCCACGTGTGTTAATGCCCTTGTTTGATAAAACAGACAGGGGCTTTTGTTTGCTGCAGAAAACAGAGGTTGTTGTCTTTATTATAGAACAATGACCAATTCAAAAAAAATAACAAAAATAAGTGCAATTGATCAAGGATCGACTATAGTAGATAGAAATTTAAGAAAGACAGTGAAAATAGGAGATAAAATGAATACTAAAGCATTAGCTACACAGGCAACAGCACTTATAAACCATCTTAATATCTTTAAAAACAGAGACGAGCAACGCCAATTTTTGCGCGAATACAATATGCTTCCAATATCGTGTCAAAATAAGGTGATAGGCCTCTGTGAAACTATGGGCAATGTAAATAAGTCGTTTAAAATAGCCCAATACATGTCGCAAAGTGATAAAGGTTATGAGTACTTTGATTTCACCATTTACCATAAGAGAGCAGGGATCAGACCTACAAGGCAACAAATACCTGCAATCGGATTGGTGAAGAAACTTATATCGGTTTACTACGATACAGATAAAAAGATAAATGTTAACATCAAGGATCTGATCAACCACTGTAATGCAAAATTGGCTAAAACGACCAGTCGTCGCAAGAGAGCAACTGCGAAATCCGAGATAACAACAGAAGTATCTAAATAATCTTTAACACAGGGAAGAGAGCAAGGCGCCATCTCTCTTCCCTAAATCAAATTAATCACAATGTTAAGAAAAAAATACATTGACCTGCATAAAGGCCAGTGGTTAAAAGACCTATTCGCTGAAATTCCAAGCGACAAGATAATTGACAAAGGTCTAACAGGTATTGGCGCAACCACTATGGCAATATTAAACCCATTTCGGAATGCAATTATTGTCATGCCAAATGTCCCTGCTATATTAGGAAAAGTAAAAGCGCATAAGGGCGTGGTTGATATAATGGCTGTCAAGAATAAAGTACGAAAAGAATCGATCATAGATTATTTAACGAATGATGAGATCAAAGTTAAAAAGTTGTTGACGACACCCGAATCCTTTCATGTGATCGTTGATGTTATGGAGTTGTTGGGTATTGACATGTATAAAGATTATTTTCTTCTCATAGACGAATGTGACAAGATGATAATGGATTCCCATTATAGGGAAAGTATAAGTGATCCCATGTGGCATTTTTTCTCATTTGAAAGTAAAGCAATTATATCAGCTACGACAATCGAGCCCAGTGATCCACGATTTGTAAAACACAATTTTGAACACATTATTATTAATCCAAAGTTCGATTTTTCAGTTGACGTGGAACTTCTCGCAACAAATAATCCTGTACAGGCATTAAAGAAAAAGTACCATGAAATTAAAGCTTTTAAAGATGATGCTCCAATATTTGTTTTCTTTGACTCTGTTATAGGGATTTTGACGGCTATCGAAAAGTTAAAGTTAAAGAATGGTTATTCAATTTTCTGTTCCTCCACATCTAGGAGTAAGATAAAAAAGGGAACTAGCCATTTGGAGCATATCTTTACGGAAATGGACTTTAGCAAGTTAAATAAAATTAACTTTCTGACGTCTCGATTCTTTACGGCGATTGATATTGAAGTCAAGGAATCTCCGCATATAATTATTCTGTCAGACGTTGCACGATTTCCACATACAATGGTTAATCCCAGTACTGACGTTGTCCAGATCAAAGGAAGATTTCGGAATATAGCTATCAAAACATTGACCTGTATATCTAATCATAAAAAAGGTAATTTCTACCGTACGGAAAAGCAGGTAAACGAATATCTCAAATTTAACAAGTACGCCTATAATATAATAAAAGACAGAAAGGATGTTTCTATATTTGAAATTGACCAAGATGTAATCACGGAGGTTTTACAGACGTTGCCCTATAATAAATTTATGAGGACTATGGATGTCGAAAACTACTACATGATCGATAATTTCCGCTATAAGAATAAATTAACAGCGATTTATACTTATGTAAATAATTGGGTTGATGCATTCAAGAAAGAAAATATGCTGCATCACTATTTCAATCCAAAGGTCGTTACATTCCACTCCAATGAGAAAAATGGATATTTATCACGCTTTAAAAAGAAGTTCAATGATATTGTTGAAGAAGTCGTTAATACCCTTGAGAAAGCAGAAAGTTCAACAATAACCATTTTTGAGGAAGAAATTAAAGCCGAACTACAGGAGCAATATCCAGAAATCATCGAAGCATACGAATTGTTCGGAAAAGATAAGCTAATTAAAATTGGTACGAGCAAATCGAAGATATCGAAAGAAATATTGCTTCATAGGCAGACTAAAGGTTTTTATTCAAATTTTGATCTTCACAAAGAAGCTGAATTGAGTTTGGAATTAAATACCTTCTATCCTGATGGGCATTTAAAAAGTTTCGCAGAACACCTTATATTGAAATATGATTTAGGATTTTCGACGGATCACTATAAGAAGTTTTTACGAAAGATGTTCACAATGAGTACCCGTACAGAAAGAAAGATAAAAGGGAAGGTCGTCAAGGGACATCTGTTACTTGAGAAGCTATTTTAATCCAAAAATTTTCAGACAGATTTTCGGTATATATATATTGTATCGGAAACCTGTCTGAAATTTTTGCCGAATTTTACCCATATAAAATAATAGGTGAAGCCAATTACCCTTTCAGCACTTTTGAGCCGTTCTTTTAAATGGTAAAGTTTTGAAACGTGCTGATGTAAATTTTAAAAAAATATCAGCGCACGTTGATGTACTCAAAAAGTCCCGACATTCAGGAAAATTGCCCTAAACCTCAAAATTTTCCCGCTCCTCGCGCATCTAAGTTTAGAAAATGATCATCGTGCTTCCTGCAGAAGCCCTTTTAGATAATTTGGGATATCAAATGTAATACACATTTGCCAAAGAATCAACCTCTTATTTTTAAATGGCTTAAGGTGTGGAAACTCATCAAGCCAAAACCTAAGTAAAATCTTAACTGCTCACTGTCAATGATTTTCAGGTGACATTTTAGCATCGAACAAGTCCAAAATTTTTAAAATATATAATTTTTAAAATACGAATTTCTGATAGCCCTTATGTCTATATATTCAGGAACGTACAGCCTATCCATCAACAAGCCCCTCCATACTACCCTGAGCAGATTCATTTATTTATTAAACCTCTAAACTTATGGAAAATCAAGACAAAAATTTAAACGTATCGGAGATTAAAGTCCAATATTTACCCAATTTTAAGCTCTCGGAGCGACCAATTATTACAAAATCATCGGATGCCTATAAAATCCTTTTATCGCAATGGGACACAGGAATGATGCAATTCTTGGAGGAGTTCAAAGTCATCCTCATGAACAATGCCAACCATGTTTTGGGTATTGTTGATATAGCAATGGGAGGGAAAGACGCTGTTATGGTGGATATGCGGGTAATCTTTTCAATTGCACTTACAGCATCCGCTTCCAAAATTATTCTCGCACACAACCACCCATCGGGAAGGCTAGTTCCCAGCTCCGCTGACCGCACACTTACCAATAAAGCAGTTGAAGCAGGCAAAGTTCTGGACATTGAAGTTTGCGATCATATTATAGTCACTCCGCATTCATACCACAGTATGAAAGATAACGGAGACATGTAACCATTTAAAATATATACTCATGAAAACTGGAAAATCATTTGGATCAACTTTGTTGTCTATCATCGGATGGATCTTGACGATTGTTGCATTTGTTGTCGCTATGCAGATCGTTATAAAAGTAATTAGCGCAGTACTGTCACTTATATTTATCATTATGCTGACAGTTTTTACAATTGGATTCATAGTGCTGACGATAAGCGCAGTATTAAAACGATCGTAATAAACATTTAATAGAATCCATAACACCATCGCTTGAAACTATTGGGGGTTTCCGCTTGGTGTTATGGATTCTTTCGGTTTTACTGGATTAATAGCAGTTTATTGAATATATTTGCACAAAGACATATTGAAGAAATAAAGCGTTAGCTTAAAAGTTCTTGTGAAAGAAGAAAACCTGAGAAATTTTCGAATTACACAACAAGGACAGAAGAGGTGACGTTCTGCGCTATATATTAGCGTGGGGCGTACCTATCTGTTTGTTTGTGTAAGGCCTTCTCAGGTGCCTCTTCCGGCAATCAGCTCTAGGTTACGTCCCACGCTTTTCTATTATTAACCAACCGAATAGGGACAGATCGGTTCCAAAACTATATTAGATTTTATGAAAAGATTAATCTGGTTAGCCCCTTTGTTAGTCATGGCACTCAGCCTTTCGATTGTTTCTTGCAAAAAGGATGAGGAACAACAAACCCCTGAGAAAAAACAGCTTAGAGTTAAGATTGAAAATCTCGACATTAAGGTTCTCGGCGAATTCATCTTCACAGACGAGAATCAGAATTATTTTACACAAAGCTCTTTTAGTTTAAGCCAAGGAGAATCTAAATATTTCGACATACCTAAAAATGCTATCGGCATTAGCTTTTACTTGAAGAATATGAGTCCAATGTCTACATCTTCTAAAGAAAGAAAGGAGTTTAAAGTTAAGTTCACGATCTCCGACTATAATGACAAAACGTATCATGAGAATACAGAAGTCAGTCAGCCTGTATATGAGATAAGAAGCGGTCAACAATTTTATACCCCAAATTCTAAAATGTCATGGGGGCCAGCATTAGACAACTTTTATAAATAAACCCTTACTACAAGTTAGCTTAAACATTATGGAGAACATTGGCTTTTCGGAGATTTTTTCAAACATTGATCTCCAAGAACTACATTGGATTGCTAAGATTGCCTTGTTAGCTGGTCTATTTGCGATGGCATCAGGATTATTGCTATTAATAACTAAAGATGGTAAAGAGGGAGGTGGCAACTTAGTAATAGGTATTATAGTCCTTATTATTTTCTTTTACTTTAGATATGAACGATCTAGGGATCAACTAATCGCTAAAGCTAGTAGTGAGCGAGAATTGATCGAAAAGCAGGAAAAAAAAGAGAGCCTAGAGCAGATTCAACAGCAACAAGACAATTGCAATATTGAAATGGCTCGTCTTAAAGCAGAGGAGTTCTTGCAGAGAAAACAACTTCCTATCATAGAGCTTATTTCAAGTCAGTTTTTAGACAATTCCCGTTGCGAAGTTGCGTATATATTCCGTGTCAAGAAAATGGTCTATAACGGTTATTCATATGTACAAGGTGATAAAATGTATCAAGCAACTTTGACATTGGGTAAATTTTCAGGGAATTATGAATTTATTGACGGAGATCTCTATGACCCTATATCCAAAACAGTGCAACAATTATTAAAGTAAATTGTTCTTAAAAACCCCCAATGGATTATAAGGGAATATAAAATAACCCCACTGACATTTCCCTTGAAAGTGGAGTTATTTTTTTATCTTTTGAACTTCTTATTGCCCTTAATTTTCTGTCCACTACTAATAGAAATATTAACGTTTTCATCGATCTTACTTCCATTTAGAAATTTAAGTCTCTGATCAAATTTTTTAATATTCTTTCTCTTTTTAAGGTCTTTATCAAAAGATTTAAAGGCTGCCTGAAAATCAGTATCAATTAATGCTTGGACAAAATAATTATCTTTCTCTACTAAACTTAATAATTCGCTATATCTATCAAAATCGTCGAATTCAATTTCATTTAAACTTGAGGCAATTAAATAGGTTGAATACTCATATTCTTTTTTAATGTCAATAGTTTCAAATTCATTTTTTCTTAAATTTTCGATCATATTCCTGAAAATATTTTCCAGTGGCTCTTTTAAGGTTATAGATGAATGATGAAACTGATACCAGTAACCTAATAATTTGTGGGCGCCATAAGTTGTATGAAGGAAGCTTTTTATTTCAGTATATTTTACATCGTCTGTGTTTATTACTACTCCTAAAGCGTTATTAATATTGTCTATATTTTTTAAAATAGCCTTACTTCTTGACTCCAACGGCGTATTATAAAGTGCTTGAATAAGGTATCCTAAGCCTGAAACATTTATTAAATATTCGTGAAATTCATTTGGTACTGAATCGCGCAATATCTCATCAATTAGTTCAGGGGAATCTTTTGTCATTCCAGCATAAAAAATTGCAACATTTTGCCACCAAATATCATTGAAATTTGAAATAAAGTTAGATTTACCGTTTGGCTTATGATTGTAATACTGATACGCTGTAAAGTATTCCTGAAAGGAAAGATGCTTGAATTCTATTTCACCCCTGTCATTTTCCACTAATAGATTAATATCTTGAATCAAATCATCAATCAATGCATTTATATCATAGCTTTGACCTCTTTCTACAGCATATTTCTTTATTTCTTTACTAAGAGTTTCTTTATCTATACTTTTCTTTCTATTATAATGTAAATGTTCTGCAATAAATGATAGTACACTTCGATGAACGCCTACTTTTAAGAGATCTAAATGACTTTCCTTAATATTTTTATTCAAAAGTATATCAACAAAGTATCTATACAAATCAGAAATAGTCGCTGGTATTTCATATCCATTTTCATCGAATAAAGAGGTTAATAGAGTTAGCGTTAGAGGGGTCTTAGGTAATTTGTCTAAAATACCCGAATCTTTCAAAGATTTAATAAGTCTTTTACACTTTATTTGCTCATCATCGAAATATCTACCAATAAAAGTCTCTGCCTGCTGTATAGAAATTCCTTTAATCTCGTAATATTTAAATCCCAATTCACGACAAGTGCCTAGCAGGGAATCTGAATTTCTGGAAGAACAAATTATTTGAATCTCGGGATTTAACTTGTTGAATTCTATTACAGCCGATAGAGCTTTATCTTTATTTTCTTTTAGACCTATTTCATCAAGTGCGTCGATAAACAATATATAATTTTTTTTAAGAAGCAATGCTTCCACATCGAATGATAACGATCTAAATGTCTCATTATTGAAATATTGATGAATGCATTCAATAATGTTAAAACTAGCATCACGAATATCAATAAACTTTAGAATAATTGGATATAGTTCAAAGTCATTCCTAATAGAATTTTCATAGATAATATTTGCCGCTATCTGTTTAAATAGTGTTGTTTTACCAGCCCCAGACTCCCCGACAATTAGTTTGCAATCTTGTATTTTACTTAAATCTTCTACGTCAAACCACTTTCTCTTAAATTGGGCGATATCATCATCATAATATATTTCGATGAGTTTTTGCTTTATTGAGTTCTCAACTAATTTCTCAACTTTAAGATTATTAATTCCCAAAGTTTTAACAAAATCATCATGTTTGTTTTTGCTCTGAAATAATTCAATATAATCTTTATAAGATTTGGAACCTTTGAGCCAATATTTGGGATAGAACTTGTCAATAAATTTTAGAAGGTTGTCATTAGTCCAAAAACTTACGTTTGGATTGGTATACAAATTATCCTTATTAAATTTTTGCTGAGCGCCGCTATTTATCTTTCCATTGGTAACAACCTTTACTTTAGAGATCTTTATTTTGCCATGTTTAAGCGAATCAAATGGATACTCAAAACATTCCATTATTTGCGCTTTTATCTCGAGATTACTTTTCGAAGTGCCAGTGATATCGCCTTTTTTTACAACAAATGCAGTCCATTCCAATATATCCTCAACCTCATCATACTTAGATGCAATTAAGTCTTTCCCATATTCTGGGACATTACCGTTCTCATGGGTTATTTTCACGTTCGAATAACCCAACATAGGCAGCAATTCATATAGCAATGTATGAATATCTGTTTCTTTTGATATACTATACAGCTTTTCTATCTTTTCCTTTTCAAGCATTTTTTAAGACTGTTATTTTTAAATGGAGAAATATGGCATTCCGTTTCGGAATCACTAGCATAAAGATATGCCAAACCAAGTTAAAAACGAAATCGGACTGCATCCAAATTCGTTTTTAATGCTTTTGCAGTTTGGCATACTTGATGCCTTAGTAATCCCTACACTCCATAAAAGCACCTAAATCTTTTTAATAAGTGCTTTGCACCCATTAAAAATCTTCAAGCTTTTAGAGTTTGGCTCGCCTGCTGATCGCTCAGGCTCCAATGTTGGCACTATTTTTTAAATGGCCTGTGGCTAAGTCCCATGCTGTCAAAAATACCGCCAACAGTTTCCGTATACTTCGTATATATCGCTGAATCATGCTAGCGCATTTTTCTTCAGCGACCTTCGCTCAACTCGCAGGACGGCGAGCGAATATTGATCGATCCCAGTGATATAAAAAATTAATAGTAATAGCTGTCGGTTTTTAACACCCGTATCATTGTGTCATAATTACAATGAAAACGGACAATAAACATATCGATCAATCATCAGAACTCTCTGCATTGCGGGATGAGATTTCTGATTTGAAAAATATGATGTCCTTGATGCAGGAAATTATTACCACTCAAAACAAACAGATTGCTGATATTCATAAAGCATTGTTCAATAATACAACCAAAGCCAAACAATCAAGAGAAGAAACAAAGGCAGCGTTGAAAACTAAGATCATAACAAAAGGCCTTATTAAGAATAAATATTAGCCTCGCTTTTAACGTAAACAAAGATTAATAACTAATAGGGGTAAAGTAATATCATTTTCTTCTTTATAGATTCATAATCTTCTTTTTTAAGTAGCTTCTCAGAATCAAGTTGAATTATCTTAGCTTGTAACTTAAGAGGCTTTAATTGCTCATTTTCCATTGCACTGATAATTACCTGATTTCCTTTAAATTTATTCAGCAATAGGCTCACAATTTTTTCATAATTCGTCTCAGATTGTTCTTGTTGATTTGGCGTATCTATAACAAGAGGAGATAGAATTTCATTTTCATATTTTTCAACCATTTTATAAACAGATAAATAATAAGCAAGAATTCCTCTTGTTCCTTCTGCAGCGCCCCCTTCTCTAATTACCTTGTTATAGTCTAAAGCTGAATTTATCTCAGATAGATTAATTGAATCGTAGGCCAATTCTCTAAGATAATCCATAAAGAGGGTAATGAAAGTATCATTTCTATCTTCGATAGTCTCCTTCGTTATCAGCGATTTTTGTTCCTTTGTTAGGCTTTTAATGTCTTCGGCGATTTCGTTTGATAAATGAATCTTTTCAATTTTCGTCTTTTCAACATTTTCCTTAATCGCATTTCCCGCAATACTCTCTATTATTTGATGAAAATCTATATTCCTTTCATTTTTATCTTCAATTATGTACTTTGAATTTATTTCTTCGATCCTATCTTTTATGTGGAGCAATTTTACATTGCACTTTTCCATTTTTTCCTCAGATTTCTCTAAATTATTGTTAATTTCTATTAACTGTATCTCAGCTTGCTCTTTGTCAACAAGAATTGAAGCTCTATTCACAATTGAGTTTTCATGTATTGTTCCACATAAAGGGCATTCGACTTCGTCTTCAAGAATATTTTCTATAGTGAATCTATAATCTGAATCTAATTCAATGATAATTTTCTCAGTAATATCCCTTTGATGGTTCAAATGCGCAATTTCAGCATTGCCTAAAGCTAGATCTTGAAGTACTTCCTCTTGCTCCATCTGTAATTTTAACAAATCCATCTTAATATTTTGAGTGAGGACATCCAAATCACCAACTGTCGTTACAGTTGTTAACGGTTCTGGAATAAAATTTGAAACAATATCAATAGCTGTCTCTATTTTGTCAATTTCCTTTTTAACAATATTTTGGCTATGCTTCTTTTCCGATTTTTCGATTTCTATATCGAAATGGGCGGGAGTAAGGAGTCCAATATGATATTTAATTATTGTTTCTTTCCAGTTTCTATATTGTCCTAAATTCTCGAAGTTGTTCCAAGCAGTTGCCCAGCTTCTTTTTTGATCTATATAAAATGGAATGAAATAATACGCAGGAGGGGGTATCTCAAGCGCATTGGTCGTTTGATTAGGTAAAAGGGCTTTAAATTGAAATATTTCTGCAATTTTTTTAGCGAAGTCCCCTGTTACTTTCTCATACTTAACAATACTAGAATTAGGTTCACCAAGAATAATTTCATTTTTATACCTTTTTATTCTATAAACTTTATTCCCAATAGTAAACTCAACTAAAGATGTGCAATCCTTTGATTTCCATGTCGTATCAAATTCAGGCTCACACCCAAATGTCCAAAAAATTAATTTTAATAGAGTTGACTTCCCAACACTATTATCATTTGCTGTTATTAGATTCAGTGTGCTGCTGAATTCGAATTGATTTGCTGACTTTTCGGAATCCGACAATATTAGAAGACGACTGAATTTTAAGTTTTGCATTTTTCTTGGTTCTTAAGTTTCTGATTAATAATTTAAAATTTTCCGTTGCCATTAGTCCATATATATAAATTCACATATTATTGCTACGAGACATTCTTCCTCGCTATTAAATTGCTTTTTAATACCAGTAGGCATTGATGTATTTACAAAACTGAGTAATTCACCCATCTCTAAATTTCCTTGTCCCATATTTTGATTAATTAATTTTACAATGGTTTTGGTTGTATCCAATTGTAAAGTACTCCTATTACTCAAACGTTGGATTCTGTATCGATTGAACTGATGCCTTAATATTTTCTTTTTTATTGTTTTTATATCAAGATCTTGACAAATTTGATTAAATTCTTGATCGATAGAAGACCCATCTTTAATATTTGTAAATTGAGATATCACATTTACTACTTGAATCGATGTTAATGCCTTATTTTTTAGTACTTCTTGCCACAACGTAAAGTCATAGGTTTCTTTTCCCTTGCGAATTAATTCATCAATTAATGTTGTATATATATGTTTTGCATCAGTATACGAGTGAGGAAAAAGTGCATTTATTAAGTTTGCAATAGCTCCAATAGTAATTAGCTGATAATTGGATTCGGGAAGATCGGTAACAATAAATTGAATATTTTCGGGCAATCCGCTATCTCCAATTTCGTTTTTTAACTCTTTTTCCAAATCTTTCAATTGGTTTTCTGAAAGATCACCTTTTGTAATGGTTTTAAGGGTCGTACCTTTATTTGAAAGCTCTAATTTATAATCATTGACAGATATTAAATTGATTTTGCCTATTGAGTTACTAAAGGGCTTTTCTGAACCACTTTTTATTAATTTTCCCAAAATAGAGCTACCATTCTTTTTCGCTTTTACCAGCTTATTTGTGTTAAAATTGACTTTTGTCGTTTTCACTTGATTGAGATCAAATTTAGCTGTCGAGACATCTAATGAGTTGCAAATTATAACATCTTCATGAAGCTCGAGAAACACCGCATATTCAGAAAATTCCTGATGCTCACTTATAATTTTATACAGTGCCCAATGATATTGAAACAAATATTTATTTAACGTAGTTGAACCTGATTTTTCACGCTGTTCATCAAATAAAGGATTTTTTTTATCAGGCATATATATAAATTTGGCTGTTAGTTCTGTTATGGCTTCTTTAAATACTAATACTATTTGCAATATAAAATATTTTTCCATTATTTAATGAAACTTATACTAGAAAATCTCGATTGAATTTGATCAATAATTCTCTAGACGAGCTCTATACATATTATACCTATATATCCGAACCGAATATATTTAATTTGAAAAAAAACATAAACAACTGTATTTCAATTACTAAATACCTTGTTTATTTTATTTTAACACTGTCAAAACTCTGCCAAAAGTCGTATATTTAATCAAAATTTATATAATATGAAGAAGAGAAAAGTGCCTTTAAACGCAAAAGAGCAACTTTTTACAGTTGCTCTTCGTTCGGCGGAAAGGGAGGGATTCGAACCCATGCCCTTAATGACGTTAAAACCCTAATTTTTTTCAGCTTTTTTATTTAGTGCCACGAAAGTGCCACGAAAAATTTAAGCAAAATTGGAAGGTTCAATTTCAAAAAAGTATTCGAACTTCGGATCCAATTTTTCTTTTATAAGCTTAATAGAAGTTTCCAAAATATATTAACCTTTAACAGGATGATAAAGAGCGCTTTAATTCAAATAATTAAAACAAATATAAGAAGTTTATATTAAAACTAATTATTATTTGATGTTGAATACGAATAAGATAATACGTTGAGGTTTATCCAATGTAAATTTAACGAATAAAGTTTACTGTGATTGATATCAGTAATAGAGTTGTTTGTAAAATCTATAGCCATTTATAGAGTTCGTTTTATTTGGAATCTTCCGGCAATGCATTACCATATAGTGGATATACCGAAATCATATTCCAGAAACTTTTTGTAAGTGCCAATAACATAGCAATGGTAATTATACAAAAAATAGTAAACCGGTATCGAATAATATGCCTTCGATCTATAGTGGTCAAAATTAAGCGATGCTTTGGTATTGATAAGTTCCTGCCCCAGCGCATTGTTTTTTGATTTCAAGATTTTATAGATCTATAAGTTTTCAAAATCATCGAATCGATTTAAAAAATTATCTATTTCATTAAAATACTTTACGCGTTTTTCTATAATAAAATGATTTTAGGTTTATTTGCCTCATCAAAGGAAACTATTTGTTATGAATGTATTTTATATATCAGAAACAATAAATCCTAACCATAGCCTACTTTCTATTCAAAGCTATATTTCAAATCGAACAAGGATATAATAATTGCAGTTAAAAGAGGCCAAATTTTAAGATTGAATTTTTTAAATAAATATGATAAATAAGTTTGTACTATTAATTGTAGCTTTTACCATTTTCTTTTTTATAGCTTGCAGATCAAAAGAACCTGAGTATATTATTGGGTCATTGGATAATGCTTTTTTGTCCGCCAAAAACAAGGAAAAATTTCTATTAGTTGTAAGTAAGAATTCTGAATGCTCCACTTGTGATGTTTTACTTGAAAAGTTAAGGAAGGATCAGGATTTAAAAAATAGAATTGCTGATAATTTTATTATTTATGAATACAGCTTAAATGTTGTTGGAAGTGAATTCCTATCTAGGATTTTTCATAGCATTGCTACACCTACGGTATATGTTTTTGATCCGACTGGAAGATTTTTAACAATGTATGAAGGTTATAAATCCTTCGAAAAATTTGAAAAATCTATAAGCGCAATATTAGCAAATGATGCAATTCCTTCTGTTGAGGATTCAAAGTTATCTCTTTCAGGGGATCAACTTATTCGTTTTTCCAATCAGATGTTAACTGGTTATAACGTTCTTCGGAAAAAAGAAGTAAAAAGAAGAGAAATTGATAATGCAATATTTGATTTAGAAAGGTCTCTACAGGTACAAAGTTACTTTTTCAATAATTATTTGCTATCCAAATTATATAACCATTTAGGGGATATTCTCAAATCCAAAGAATATGCAAAGGAAGCACTCCATTATGATAAAAGTTTCGATATTTTTCTTTATCAACCATTAAGAAATGAGCTTAAATACATCGTTGATTCAAACTTTTCTGCTGAAAGTGAACCAGTTTTATCTGTTTATGATTCTGAGTTTGATTACGGAGTTGTGAAAATAAAAAGCCGGCCAAAAGCTACATTTACAATTAAAAACCAGGGCAAAAAACCTCTAATTATCCAAAAGTTGTTGCCGAGTTGTGATTGTATAAAAGCAAGTGTAGACAAAAGCACTATAGCTCCAGGCGAGCAAGGCAAGATAGAGATAATCTTTGAGGCTGATTCCCAAGGAAGTTTTTCTAAAATTGTCTACGTATTTAGTAATTCCCTAAAAGGTTTTTATCCCTTATCAATTAAGGGAATAGTAGACTAATATTTATTTAATAACATTTTAAAGCTAATTTAATTAATGAAAAAACATCTATTAAAATTAATTGTAACCATTGTTGGTTTCTTTATGTTGTCGTCGTTTGTATGTCCTAATAATGACGAAACTAAGCGATATCCACACGAGTCCGATTGTTCTAAATTCTATGTATGTTCCGATGGTATGGTAATAGTTCAGACCTGCCCAAGAGGATTGCATTTTGATGCAAACATGGAAGTGTGTGATTATCCGGAAAATGTTGATTGTGATGTAACCAGCGCCGCACCGGCAGATTGTAAAGTAGGTAATACTTGTTATTACAATACTACATTTGGTGTCGTTGACGCTTGTATTTGTGAAGGAGATCCTACAAAAGGTAGGGTATGTGAGCTTCAATGGCTAACACAGGTTAATATGGAATACAAAACAATTTGTGAAACAAGAAAAAGTCAATAAATATTTATGAAATCAGTTTTTTATAATCTATTATTTGTATTTCTACTTTTTTCTTGTAATACCTATAAGAACAATTATTCTTTATTTAAAGGCAATTTAGTACATATTAAAAATACTCCAAAATCTAAAAACTTATTGGGTGAAAGAATTAAAATTCATGTTCCTTTTTGGGGTATTCCAAAGGTTTATGACTCACTAATGTTTTTTGCACATCCACGAAATAAAGAGTTTTCATACTACTGTATCAATTTAAATACGGGCAAAATACATGCAAAATATCTAAAAAAGGGGAGAGGACCTAATGAATATCTCAACGCTACTCCCTTTTTCCAAATCGTTAAAAATAGCAAAGGAGAAAGCGTAGGGCCATTTATGGCAATAAATGAAAGGAATTATGGTATTTTTAATATTGATAAATCTATTGAAACAAAACAAACAGTATTAGATACAATTTTTAAAGAAAAATGGGATAATAATTATTTGTTACCTTTTACGTATACGTTTTCATTAGGTAATAATGCAATATTAGGAAGGAACGAACCAGCTAAACTGTTTGTGAATGAAGAAAAATATTCTTCTCCAAAATATTTAAAGTTCTCTACTAATTCTGATATACCCGAACGAGAATATGAACTTTTTGATTCATATTATAATGAACATTTAGAAGAGATGAATAATTCTATTCTTCTATCTACAGATGCCATCCATCCTGATAGAAAAAAATTAGCTTTAGCGATGTATTATGTAAATCAAATCAACATTGTTGACTTAGAATCGGGAAAAGTGCAGGGATTTGTGATGCCAGGATTTTTAGGAATACAAGCATTGGACCAAATTGACGACAAGAAAAAATTACCTCTTATCAATAAGTGTATTTCGGTCGATGAAAATTACATATACGTACTCTACTTCACTGAAAATCCAGAGAGCAATAGTAATTTTGAGAATTTGAGTTCAAATACTATCAATGTATTTGATTGGAAAGGAAACTTTGTTCGTTGTTTAAAGCTTTCAAAAAATATAGAATTCTTCACACTTGATTCCAAAAAGAAATTATTGTATGGAACGAATACTGCAGATGAAGCAATATATCGTTTTAAGCTATAAATAATCACTAATTCAGAATAATAATCTAGTAAATGGATGTTCCTTAAAACTAAGTTTTAGCTTTAAAAAAATTGATAATATGGATGAAAATGAGTCTTATGAACGAGTCATAGAAATTTTGGGTTTATTTATCCATTCGATTTTCCTTAAAGTGTTGAATTTGATAAAGATATAAAAGACTCACGTCCCAAAAGCGGACTAAGTTTTATGAGGTGGTAAAATAAAAGATAAATACCTATTCGATTAGTGACAAAGATCCTAAGGATGGCTTGAAATTCTTTGCAGAAAACTACACCTTGTCGGATCAGACATATTTTAATGTCTTAATAATTAAGTTGTATTGTAAATTAATTATATAATTGTTAATTTTGTTTCAAAATAATTTTTATATGCGGAAAATTTCATTTATCGAGGTAAAAGAAATACTCATGAAAATCTTCTGTTTTCTTTTCATCTTAACTTTTGTGGCTTGTCAATTTGAAATTAGTGAAAAGACAATTTTTAAGGGAGAGCTCTCAAAAGTTGAAAAATCTCCTCAGTTCGAAAATATCATAGGGGAAAAAATTAGAATTGCTGAGCCTTTTGCGGGATTTCCTTTCGTTTATGATTCATTATTGTTTTTTACGCATCCTAAATATAGGGATTACTCTATCTATTGTATAAATATAAATTCAGGGAGGCTCCATGCAAAATATATTAAAAAAGGTCGAGGGCCAAATGAGTTCAGGAATACTACGCCCTTTTTTCAAATTCTAAAGAATAAAAAAGGGGAAAGTGTTAGTCCATTTATGGCGATAAATGAAAAGATGTATGGTATTTTCAACCTTGATAAATCAATTGAAACGAAGCAAACAGTATTTGATACAATTTATAAAGAAAAATGGGATGAAAAATGTTTATTACCTTTCACCTATACTTTTTCCTTGGGAAACAATCTTGTTTTAGCGAGAAATGATGCTGCAAAGCAATTTGGTAACGAAGAAAAATATAGCGCACCGAAATACTTAAAATTCTCTTCTAACACTAATAAGCCAGATGAAGAATATAACATCTACAATGAATATTATAATGAAAATCTCGGTGAATTAAATATGGCGGCTTTGGCTTCTACTGATCGGATACGTCCCGACAAAAAGAAACTTGCAATGGCAATGAATGGTGTAAATCAGCTTAATATACTTGATATCGAAAATGGCAAATTGAAAGGCTTTTTAACTTCTGGTTCTAAAGGCATTGAGGATTTGAATAAAATTGTAGATAAAGAAAAGTTTCCGTTCATAAATAAATGTATGGAAGTAGACCAAAATAATATTTATGTTCTTAATGTTGTTCAGCAAAATGGGAATGACAATATTTTTGAAAATTTAGCTTCTAATACAGTGAATGTTTTTGATTGGAACGGCAATTTAGTACGACGTATCAAACTGTCTAATAATATTGAGTTTTTCACAATGGATGCTAAAAGAAAACTTTTGTATGGAGTCAATACTGCGGAAGAGGCAATTTACCGTTTTAAATTATAGTTTTCTTTGGAGCTTATGAAAGGTTTATATTTTAATTTCGTAATGATGATTTGGTTATTTTTTACTGGGTCATGTGATAATGCTAATAACGGCACTCTGGACAAGGCCCCTATCGCAATTCCGGAGAATGTGAAAAATGAGATTAATTATGTATTTGCCAATGGAAAAGAAAAAGTGGTAGTTTATTTTTTGAGCAAGAAGGATTGCGCAGAATGTACAGTCAGTAAAATCGCTCTTTGGAAAAACTACAGTACACTCATTAACAGTTCCAATATTGGGTTGGTTTTGATCACAAATGATGGAAAAGGATTAAAAGATCTTAGCCGCATGAATTATTTGGGTGTGGATTTGTTTAGGATACTGGACAAAGACAATAATTTCTTTCAGGCAGATGGACAGGTTAAGACGAATATTCCAACCGCATTTGTGTTAAATAAAGATTTTACGATGCTTATGGAAGGGAATCCGATCGAATCGAGTGCGTCCTTCGACTCTTTTAAAGAAATTATAACATCTGATTAGTCGAAAAATAAGCTATTTAATTTCTGCTGCAAAACCTCAATTAAGCAAGTAAAGTGATTGTGGTTTTGCTTTTTTAAAGATATTATCCGTTTGATACCTGAAATTGTTTGAATTTCAATGAAAAATTTTATTCCGCTGCTGTTGTATATTGGCATGTCTTTATTAATTTCTTGTTCTCATTCCAAAGATGAAAAGGGGAGCATTATTAAAATTGTAGATAAGTCAGCTGAACCAATTAAAGTCGAATCCATCATCTTGAAGGATTGTGAATTTAATAAAGAACTTATAACAAATGCTAGGATCATAGCTTCCCAACGAGCGGCTCTGCGATTTCAGTTGGAAGGAAATATTATGTCAATTCACGTAAAGGAAGGTCAGCTTGTAAAAAAGGGCGAAATAATAGGTCTAATTGACGATCATACTTATCAAGATGCTTTGCGGAAATCACAATTGGACTTTCGAAAATCACAATTGGACTATGAAGACCAATTGTTGCGTTTGGGATATAGACTAGCCGATACGACTAAAATGGATAATGAATTAAAGGAAAATGCAAAATTGAGAAGTGGTTTGTCCCATGCCTATTTTTCTCTGAAAAATGCCCGTGCAGACATTGAGAAAACCAAATTGATAGCCCCTTTCACTGGAAAGATAGCAAACCTGAAAGGGAAAGCATTTAATCCAACTTCTTCTTTTGAAAATATCTGTACATTGGTTTCAACTGGAAACTTAGATGCCGAATTTAAAGTACTGGAGCAAGAGTTGCCTTTTGTTAAAAATAGCACCATGATTTCAATTGCACTATTGGGCACCAATAATTACAGTATACCTTGTATATTACAAAGTGTGAATCCAATTGTTGACGAAAGTGGGATGGTTATTGTGCATGTACATTTACCCAAAGCAACAGTGGATTTATTGGATGGTATGACAGTAAACCTGAAATGTGAGCAGGCGGTCCCAAACCTGCTTGCGCTTCCGAAGGAATCTGTGGTAGATCGACAAAATAAGAAAGTTGTCTTTACTTTAGTAAATGGAAAGGCATTTTGGAATTATGTTGACATTGTTGATGAAAACAGTACAATGGTCGCTGTTAAAGGGGATTTAAAAATCGGAGATAAAGTTATAGTAAAAGGAAATTTTAATCTTTCACATTTGCGTGATGTGATTACAGATAAGCGTTAAGCAAGATCATGAATCCTAAGAAACCTTCCTTTTCAGCATTTAGCATTCTTGTAATATTTGTTTTCTTTGCCCTTCTTGGTTTAATTGCCATTCCACAATTATCGATTCAATATCTGCCAAATCAAGTTGGTAATAAACTAACTGTGATTACTCAAATGGAGAAATGCTCCCCAACGATTGTGGAGCACGAATTAACAGCTATTATTGAATCAAATGTTTCGCGGCTAAAAGGAATTGAGACCATTGAATCTATCTCAGATTTGGGGCAGTCCAAGGTTGAGGTAACGATTGATAAATTTACAGATGTCGATGTTTTTCGATTTGAATTGGCTTCTTTACTAAAGGAGATTTATCCTAAATTCCCAAAGACAGCTAATTATCCAACACTATTACTATCAGGTAATTTAGACAAAACGAATCAGGCCGTCCTGACCTATTACTTATATGGTCATCACGATTTAAACATTTTATACAATTTCATTGATAAAAAGATAAAAATGGCGACCAAGTCAATCCAGGGGATTTCCGAAATTGATATTTCAGGGAAGCCTGAGGCTATGATCAATGTTATTGTAGATAGACAAAAAATGCTGAATTTTCATATTGAAAGAGCTGATTTAGCAACGAGGTTAAATGCAGCTTTTGCGGGCAATGAGATCGGTATGGTCAATTTTAACGATGAAAATCATGTATTGGTGCTAAAAAAGCAAGTATCTTCCTCTGATGAATTAGCAAAATTTGTGGTCGCAAAAAAAGCAGGTCGAATAATTCATTTAGGTGAGATCGCAAAATTTGAATCGAATACTGAAAAAAGGAATAGTTTTTTTAGAATAAATGGTTATGAGCCAATAAAAGTTTCATTTTACGCGGAAAAGGGAGCAAACAGTGTCAAACTAGCTAATCAAGTTAAGACCGTTATTGCAGGACTTGACAGTGAAATTCCTAAAAGCGCTAAGTTGATATTGCAATATGACAGTAGTAAGTATATCCAAGGAGAGATTGATAAAATTTTGATACGTACTGGCGTTTCTGTTATTATTTTAATGATGTTAACCCTGCTATTGACTAAAAATGGAAAAAGTATTCTTTTAATTTTTGTAACCCTTATTTTAAATGTTCTTTGCTCTTGTGTTTTTTATTATCTATTTAAGCTTGAAATTCACTCCTATACTTTAGCCGGCATTTCTGTTTCTTTGGGTTTGGTAATTGATAATGTTATCGTAATTATTGACGACTTAAAATTATCTGGAAAAAACAGAATTTTTTCAGCTATAATGGCTTCAACGCTTACGTCCGTGGGTGCAATCTCTGTCGTATTTTTCCTGGATAGGGATAATGCGGAAGCTTTGAGGGACTTTTCTATTTCCATTATTATCAATTTAATCATTTCTCTTCCTATTGCCTATTTTTTTATTCCTGCGGCAGTTGAAAAGCTTTTTGGTTGCTCAGATAAAAAAGAATTAAAAAAATCTCTCTTAAAACGTCGGAGGATAGTTACGCTAAACTCCTATTATGAGAAATTCATAAGATTTATCGTAATAAAGAAAATATTCTTTTTTTGTATCACACTAGTATTGTTAGGTCTACCAATCTTTATGCTTCCGATAAAAATTGAAAATCCAGATGGATTTTTAGAAAGATCATATAACATTACGATTGGAGGTCGATGGTTTAGAGAAAATGCTAGAAAATATGTCGATCAATTTACCGGCGGGGTTATCTACAACTATATTTCCAATAAGTCCCGTCCGATAAGCATTGGTGGCATTTCCCCTGTAGATACACGTACGCGCATTCAGATAGAGGCGAGATTGAATAAGCCTATTGCTCCAGAGGATATGAATCAAATGATGGTAGCCTTTGAAAACAAGACGGAATTATTCGGCTCCTATGTGGATGAGACTACAACTAATGTGCCCAATGGCAAACAAGGTTCCTATACCGTCGTTTTTAAGAACGAATGTCCACAGGAGGTTTTAATTTCCGCTAAAAATATTTTTGAGGATCTTGCAAATCTATCAGGAGCAGCAACATATAAAATTTCGGGCCTAGGTCGTGGGTTTGACAATTCCGTAGAACAAAACAGTTATGACTTTGCAGTTGAGTTGAAAGGATATAGCTATACCAAGCTTAAAGAACTTGCTATCCTTGTTAAAGATAGCATCGCGCAATCCTATCGTGTTAATAATCCTTTTATTAGTCCACTGCAAGAGTATATTCAAATGGATCGGAAAGAACAGATTTTAACAATTTATGATAGGTCACTTGCCTTAAGGGGCTTAAAAAAGAAAGATGTTGGGAATACATTCGCCCAAATGAATTTTGCCCCCTTTAATATTGGTTCGTTTTATGATCGTCATGGTTACGAGAAAAGAATAGTAGGGATGTTCGACAAAGGATCAGTTCTAGAAAAATGGAATATTTTACAGTCCAGAATATCCCCCAATAGCAAGACCGAAATTCCAGTGCAGGCTGTTTCTGGTCTGAATGAAATAAATATGAACGAACAGATAGTTAGAAAAAACCAGGAATATATATTATATATAAATTATGCTTTTGTTGGCTCGCATCGCTTGAATTCTGCTTTGATCGAAAAAGTATCCAACTCCTTGGCACCTATTCTTCCGTTTGGCTATTCCTTTAAGGAGGCAAATTACACCGCTTTATCTGTTTTAGATAAGGATTATTTCATGTTTTTACCATGTGTACTATTTATCATTTTTGCTATCTGTGCTATGCTCTTGGAGTCATTATTACAGCCACTAGCCGTTTTGGCTATCATACCTTTTTCTTTTATCGGTGTTATTTTATGTTTTCGTTGTTTAGGAATTTATTTTGATCAGGGTGGCTACGCTTCTTTACTAATGGTCAGTTCCCTGGTAACAAATGCTGCATTATACGTAATCAATGATTTTAATTATATGAAAAAAAATAGGGTGAGTAAGGGATTTAAGCCCCTAGCTACAAATCGTTTATTTATCAAGTCTTTCAATCTCAAAATTACCCCAATTTTAATCACCACAGTTTCTGCCATTCTGAGTTTGATTCCGTTTATGGTAAATGGAGAGGAAACCGGCTTTTGGTTTGCCTTATCGGCGGGCACAATTGGAGGACTACTATTTTCAATAGTTGGTGTGTTCTTTTTATTACCCATGTGCTTGATCAGTAATAAAAGCGGGGTGAAATAAATTTTTTGAGATGATTAAATTTCTGGTCGACAGGCCAATCGCTACTTGTGTGTTTTCATTTGCTCTTTTTTTGTTGGGCATAATTGCCTTTTTGCATTTACCGATATCATTATTGCCAAATGTCGATGTCCCTGAAATTACAGTTAAAGTAATTACAGGCAATTATTCATCCCGCGAGATTGAGTCTCGTATAACGGGTCCTATGAGAGATGGTCTCAATCAATTGAGGGGAGTAGAAAATATAGAGAGTAAGTCTTCTGAAGGGAAGTCCGTATTATTCTTGAGATTTGAGCAGGGTAAAGATATGAGTATGTCTTATATCGAAGTGAATGAGAAAATAGATCAGATAATGAATCGATTGCCTAGAGACATTGATCGTCCCCTTGTTTCTAAATCTAGTGTTAATGATATTCCGGTATTTTACCTCGATGTATTTCCAAAAATGGGAGGAGATTCAATTCCTTCCATGGCTCTCAATTCGGTTTACGATGTCATCCGTAGAAGAATAGAACAGATTCCAGAGATTGCCATGGCAGACGTCACAGGATATTTAAGCCAGGAAATCGTGATTGAGCCAAAATGGAGTTACTTAGAGGCTTTGGGAGTTAATGAGAATGTATTTGTTAATGCCATAGAGGAAAATCAAATCAACGTCGGAAATATTACTGTTAAAGATGGGATATCGGAGTATTATATTCAGATAGGTAATGATCTATTGGATTTGAATCAGATTCAAAAACTACCAATCCAATTACACGGCCGAATATTCAATCTAGGTGACATTGCTGCCGTAAAATTAAAAAATATTGGGGATAAAGGCGGTTATCTACATCGCGATAAGTCTGCGGTCAATTATGCTGTTTTTAAAAAAACTGCAGCAAAAATAGGGGCTATGCGAGCAGCTTTTGAAAAATCCATTATACAGATAAAATCAGATTATCCTGAATTTGAATTTGTTATTCATCAAGATCAAACTGATTTACTGAACTTTTCGGTTGCCAATCTGCAACAAGATATTCTTCTCGGAGGTCTATGTGCAATCTTACTGATGACCCTATTCATACGTAAAATCAAAAGTTCCCTATTGGTTACGGTCACTATTCCACTGGCCCTCACTTTTAGTCAATTTGGCTTCTATTTATTAGGAATTTCTATTAATATTATTTCATTGGGTGGACTCATATTGGGACTGAGTATGATTATTGATAATTCCATCGTCGTTATGGATTCAATCGCGGGATTCAGATCTGATGGTAAGTCCTATAAAGAGGCTGCCATATTGGGTACCACTAATGTTATAGGGCCTTTGATCACCTCCGTATTAACAAATTCAGTCGTATTTATTCCGCTGATATTTCTAAGTGGCTTGGCCGGCTATTTATTTTATGATCAGGCATTATCCATTGTTATAGGGGTGGTCGCGTCTTTGTTGGTCGCAATACTTATATTGCCTTGTCTTTATAGTTTAGTTAATCGTGAAAAAAAAGATAGAGAGATTCCGGTCCTAGTGGATGTTAGTGGCTTTTATGATCGCATATTAACCTATTGTTTTAAAAAACCCTATTTTACGATGATATTTTTCGTTGTGTTGGGAGCAAGTGGAATTTTATTTTACAGTCAGCTCGAAAAAGAAAGACTTCCTCAAATAAACAAAAGTGATTTTGAAATGTCTATCGACTGGAATAATCATCTGTCAGTAGCTGAAAATAAAAAACGCTCAGGAGAAATTATCCGGGTCTTTGACCAATTTTTAAGCCAATCAAGTACCTGGTTCGGTGAACAGAAATTTGTACATAGACGGTTTGAAGATCAAGGGCTTTCACAGACAACGTTTTATTTTAAAACAGAAAGTCCAGCGGATGCATCTTTACTTCAAAACAAACTGAGACTATATTTGGATAAAACCTATCCGGAAATCACCTTTAAATTCTCTTCATCCCGCAATGCATTTGATGAGGTATTCGGAGAGCATAGCAGCGCATTGAGAATTCTGGTCAGAAATGAGCAGGATCATACTATCCCGGATATCGAAACTGTTAGTACTTTAGTAAAATCGCTTAAAAGAAATATCCCTAAAATAGACATAGATTCTGTTTCATCGGAGTATAAGGCTTTTTTGACAATTGATAACGAGAAGGCGGCTTTATTAGGTGTCTCAGTAAATGATATATCCAAATCTATTAATTCCGCTGTAAAAAATAAACAGATATTGGATGTACAGGGTCAATATGGTAATATTCCAATTAAGATCGGTTATAAAGAATATGGAGGTCTTCAGACATTATTGTCAACTACCGTTGTAACCAATGATAAAAATGAAAAGATTCCTTTGACAAATTTTGTTACATACCAATGGGGGCTGGATTATAAAATCATCAATGCCAATGGCGACGGAACATATTATCCATTAGATATTCAGTCCAATAAACCGAAGGAACTATTAGATCCAATTAAGACGGCGATTGCTAAGTATAAAACAGGATTGAATCTGACCTTAGAAGGGAGTTTTTTTGACAATCAGAAGTTGATCAATGAATTGTTCATTATCTTTCTTATTTCTATCATCCTGTTGTACTTTGTTCTTGCGGCACAGTTTGAGTCATTAATACAACCCCTATTTATCTTATTGGAACTCCCTATCGCTGTTTCTGGTGCCTTTCTCTTTCTTTACCTTGGATCAAGTAGTCTGAACTTGATGTCCATGATAGGTTTAATTGTTATGAATGGTTTGATCATAAATGACTCTATACTTAAAATTGACTCCATCAATAAATTTAGAAAGAGTGGAATGGAGCTAAAGTCAGCGATTATAGCGGGGGGACATTTGCGAATAAGATCCATCGTAATGATCAGTTTGACAACTCTAGTTTCGCTATCTCCAACATTATTTATGAACGACTTGGGCTCAGCTTTACAGAAGCCACTGGTTCTAGCTTTAATCGGAGGTATGTTGATCGGCTTACTAGTTAGTTTATTTCTGATACCTATTATATATTGGTTAGTTTATAGTAACATCAAAACAAATGAGACAATTTAATACAATTCTATTTTTATCATTTTTATCTTGTTTTATTCAGGGCGTGTTTGCACAACAAACAAAAATTACTTTGCAAGATGCAATCAGATTAGCTAAAGAAAATTCCTTTGAATTTAAAACAGCCCAGAATAGATTGCAGAAAAGTCAATGGAATTATCAAAATTATAAAGTCTCTTTATTTCCTAATCTTGCTTTGGATGGTAGTCTGCCCAACTATATGCGCTCCATCAGTAAGATAACATTACCTACGGGTGAGGATACCTTTGTAACACAAAATCAGGCTTACAGTTCACTAAATCTAGGCGTTATCCAACCAGTAGTACTTACGGGAGGATCTATTTGGGCGGGAACTAACTTGAACCGGATAGACGTGTTCGGAAAGAACAGGAGTACGTTTTATTCATCTACACCTTTATCACTCTCTTATTCACATGATGCTATGGGCTTTAATAAATATAAATGGAAAAATAAGATAGAGCCTCTAGTTTTTGAAACAGCAAAACGCAAGTATGTCCAAGATATGGAAAGTATCGCTACAGAGACTACCAAATTCTTTTTCAATGCGCTTTTTACGGATATTAGATTGAAATTGTCGCAGCAAAATCTTTCTGCCGCAGATACATTGTACCGAATCGCGGAAGATAGATATAAGTTGGGCAATGTCTCAAAATCTGAACTATTGCAATTACGGCTCAGCATTTTGAAAGCGAAAAAACAGCTATCACAAGATAGTGTAGATTATATGTTGGCCCGTCAACAATTGTTGCGTTATCTTGTCATTTCGGAGGATATAGTACCAATATTTTCGGAATCAGTACCATTTTTTAATATTGATTACAGATCTGCTATTGGATTAGCGAATGAGAATAGTCTCTTTATTGTAGAGTCTCGTGTAAAACGTCTTGAGGCGGAACGGAATATTGCTGAAGTTAGATCACAGACGGGGCTTAAGTTTAATGTTAAAGCTAATATCGGTTTTACAAGTTCATCAGAAAAATTCATTCACTTAGCGGACCATTTTGAAAATCAGCAACAAGTATCTTTGGGTTTTTCAATACCCATTATAGATTGGGGATTTGGCAGGACACAAAAGCAGAGCGCAGAGGCTAATCTTAATATTGTCAATGAAGAGATCAAACAAGGGAAAATGCAGGCGGAACAAGAAATCGCACTTTATATCAATAAATGGAATTTGCATCGTCAGCAATTACAGATCGTTAAAGAATCCAGAGACATTGCAACACAAAATTATGTTTTGGAAATGGAAAGGCTAAAGAGGGGGAATATAGGAATTAATGACTTTAATATCGCAGAAGAGCAAAAGGATAATGCTACTTTAGCATATTTTGATGCAGTAAAGCAGTATTGGGAATTGTATTATATAATAAGAAGATTAACATTGTATGATTTTGAAAATAATATATCCTTGTTGTAAATGTAACCAAAACAAAGTTTTATATTTTCAATTAAATGTTTGTCTAACATTAGAATAGCCTCTTCTCTTTCCTTGATATTGTCCTATCTAATATATTGTTAAAGAATATTAAACCAGAAAAGGTATTGTTTTTATTGGTGTTCTAATGAAAATATAAGCTCTAAGAACGACATAGTATATTCGGATTTATCTCAGCTGTGAATCACAGGGACACCCAATTAGTCAAGCGGATATGAATATCTATTTTCTTAGTTTACAATATAGTTATCAACCAGGATTTTGCGGCGAGTGGATATTTCTTCCCCATTTTTCCTCGAAAGACAGTCAGTTTTCATAGCCCATTTCTTCGTTCACGGCTTTATAGACTGGTTTTAGATCCTTCATTACGAACTTTAATCTTTCTCTGTCACATAGCGCATGCTTGTCCTAATATGAATCTATAGTTGCCAGATAAAGTGTGTATCGTCAAGTTGTGCAGAGATAAAATCATAAATAGAAAATACGCATTATAATAAAACAAAATCGAAATAGGGCGATCATTAAACTATTCCAACAATTTTCCCAAAACATTATTTAATTCCTTTCCTTTAAGGTTTTTTTCGATTACAATTCCATCGGGATTTAACGGAAAATTGGATGGGACTGCATGAATAGAAAATTGTCGTGCAACGGCATTATCAAAAGATTTTAGGTCTGATAATTGGGGCCAACTTAGCTTATCCTGTTTAATAGCGTCTAGCCAAGATTTTCTATTATCGTCTAATGAAATACCAATTATATCAAAACTTTTTGAGTGATATTTTTGGTACACTTCTACCAAATTGGGATTTTCTTTACGGCATGGCCCGCACCAGGATGCCCAAAAATCTACCAGCACATACTTTCCCTTAAAATCGGATAACCTGACCATATTCGAATTGGTATCTCTCTGCTGGAAATCGTTCAATTTCTCACCCAAGGCCGTCCTAAATTAATACTAATCCTCTTTTTTGTATCCATACCCAAAAATGTACTTTTCAACTCTTCCGGATACTTTTCAAATAAATCTTGTAAATAAATAGCATTGAAATATTGCCTCTTCGTTTCTTGGTTTAGCAGATACAATCCAAAATAATTTAAAGGTTTTTGTGTGACAAATTGCGTAAAGATACTATCGAGTATGCTAGTTCTTTCTTCATCATTTAGAGAATGCCCGACTTTAGCCGCCCACAGTTCGCCTGCTACACCTTCCCCAACAGTTGCAACTATTGCAAAACTGGTGGATGCTCTAGGCAGATCATTGTAGTCAGCATATGTCGAGTTTTGACTTTGTCATTCTTCCCCTCCTGAAAGTGATGGTCAGCTTTCCCTGTATCCTGTCAGCTTTTTTATTTCATCATACCTTTATAATAGCTTTCCGGATTGAAGGTTTCATTTCTTAATCCTTCAAGGAGAGCTTCCGGAGAATCAAATATCTTCTGAATTTCGTAAGGGTCATGGATTAGTCCATAAATGGATCCTTCAGTATTGACAGCCAAATAATTCCCGTCGCCAAAATCACTAATTACATAAAAATCACCTTCAGGGATGTTGATATGAAAAGTTGATTTGATATGTAATAAATGAACGACGTCATTATAAAAATTGCCAAGTATCATACGCAAACTGTCTTTATCTTGGTCACCATAATTTTTCTCTTTAATATGAGATACATCAATCCTACTGAAATCCAAATCCATAATGTCTCCATTTAAATAATACCCTGCAAGCATTCCTTGTAAAATATCCAATTCGACTGTGTTGTATTTTCCCAGTTTTGTATCAAATACTCTTATATCTTTAATAATAAAAAATTCAGGCAAATTAAAATCAGAAAATTTGGATTCTAACTTTGCATTTAAAACAAAGACAAATGCTCCTGGATCCCAGTGTTTATTTATTTTTTTCTTAAGGATAAAGTCCTCAGTTATCTGAGGATTTAAATATGAATACTTATCAGGGAGGCAATCCACTATAGCTTTTATAAATAGTAAATCATGACTCGATATACTATTATTTTTTTTCTTAAAAAATTTAAACATACTATTTTCATTTTAGATTGTAAAATTTCTTGGCCCATTCCGGATTATAAGAAATTGAGATATTCCTAATAAAGATTGCTAAATCAGAGGTAATAAATAAACCTCTATTTTATGCTATTATAAATAAAAACAGATTTATTTGCATCTAAAAATCACCGCCCTTTGAAAGTAAAAAATAGATAATTAACCAAACCGAATTAATAATTTTGACAACAACATTTAGGTGAGTTTAAACCGGAGAAAAGGTTTCAGATCCTATTTGAAGAACCCATTAAGGAATACAAGTTTCCGGAATTGAAGCGTAATGTTTTTGAAGAAGCTTTCGATGAAATTGAGATTTTGAGTTTTCCCGTTTCCTGTACACCATTCGATCTGCTGCAGACGAAGTATCGGGGCAGGGCCATGGCAAAAGATCTTACGGATCATCACAAAAAGGAGGTGAAGATGCTTGCCAATCTGATTTCGCGGAAACATGTTCCTACAAAAAGAGGAACAATGTCCTTTGGTACCTGGGTAGATGCCAACGGAAGCTATTTTGATACAGCTCATTTTCCTGACTACCTTGAAAAATATCCATTTAAAGGTGGGGGATGCTATTTGCGTTTGGGTATCGTGGAAGTAGATTTTTATTTTCCTACAATTATCATCACCAAAATGGCAAAGATGCCATTTATCGCTGATCCGAGATATTCCCATGATGAAGAGAAAATGTATGAAGCTCAACAGCGTACAAGGAAGATATCAGCATGACTTTCAGGGCACCTTATCCGCAGGAGAAAGAGATCGGGTTACCAAGGTATAAGGGCGGTTCTATCTAATGATCCATAAAGTGGTTTCTAGAAAATAACTTTCTGAAAATCAGTTGTAAAATCGATAATATCATGGGGTGATGTTTAAAAGTCAGGTTGATTTTTTATAAATAGATGGGTGCCTTAATCCCGAAGGTCTTTAAAGGCCTGTTTTTTCTTATCTCTGGTATTTATTATAAGAACTTTAATTTCGGGCGGAAGTTCTCTGAGTTCTTTGTTCTGCCAGGCTATCTCTTCATGTAAAGATCTGCCGGCCTGCTTAACAGCTAATAAAGCATAAAGAGATGCACCAAGACAGTGGTCAGCCATGTGGGCTGTGGCGACGGCCTCCTCAGACAGTCGGAAAAAGAGGATAACACCCCAAGCTGTTCCCTTGCGGAAGCACTGGAACAACAGGATCTTTTTATCAATGCTTCCCTAGCCCAAATGGGATGCCGTTTATTATGGTCGCTGTTCCGAAATGGAATGACAAAATACAGAGGTCTTTTTCATAACCTCGAAGATTTCCGAACAACCCCGATATTGATCGACTGAGCCCGAATCGGGCAAAAAGACATTTCCAGACTTTGGAAACGTCTTTTTGGGCGGGAAGCGAAATGACCGCTTCCCTAAAAATTATTCTTATTTATTTAAGTTTTTATTTGACCTTATTTATACTTAATTCTTTTCTTGTCGTTGGTGCGACCAAAGAAAAGAAACAAAAGGACGTCTCCTGATTAAAACTTGCAGATTTGATTTCATTATAAGGATGAATTTCACTTATTTGTTTTTTAAAAGAAGCCGTGTTAATCTTCAAATATTATAAGAACAGTACCTTATTTAAGGGGGGCATTTTCTGAAAAATAATAATATATAAAAATAAATGACTGTAGGTCAACTTAATTAAGTGTTATTTTATACCGAGCGTTATTTCAATTAAGTTATTTTTATTATTTTAGTAAAAGGCCATTCGCTAGTAAATTACGAATGGGTCTGATTAATCTATTTTAACTATATTTCATGGAAGATTTGATAATGAATGAATTTGAAAAGACAAATTCGAAACCTAGCCATATCATTATGTTAAGGAATTTAAGAAATGGTCTATTTAGAAACTTAAATCCTAAAGAGGTAGATGCTGCTTATGCGGCGATCAATTCACTAATTGACAAGCAGTATATAAATTATGAGAAGAATTCAGATATTTTGCGATTAACGGAGTTGGGATACGCTCAGTTATATAAAAACAGTAAATCAATTGAGCAGATCGCCCAATTAATTTTGAAAGCATTTGAAAGACAATCATCGAAAGCTGGTGATATGATCATGATGAATAATATTAGCCATAATTTATTGCAAAAACTAAATCCTGTGGAACAGGACATTTTTAACGATTCTATAAATAAACTTATAAATGACGGGCTTATTACATATGAAGATTCACATCTGGCATGTTTAAGGTTAACCGAGAAAGGCTATGAAGGGCTTTATAATTAGTATTTATATCTAAATTTTGAGAATTTATAAATCATTTTTGAAATGACAGAATTTGAGGAAAGTGAATTTAGAGGGCCATTGTTCAACCAGCTTGAAAAAGGAAGCCATTTACTTTGGGAACCTGGTCAAGTTTTTGAAAAATCTATTGGGATTGATAGAGCCTCTTTATGTATTCACGATTACCTTTGGAATCTACATGGGTTCAGCTCACCTCTTGGAGGGACAATACTGAATAAAAGAAGTTATAGATATATTTGGAAATCTTCAAGACCAAATAAACTGTTACCAGACTTCAAACTCAACCTTTTTATTCAGGCTAAAAGATCAGAATATTCCTCAAGGTCAAAAGGAAAACTTAAACCTCAAATTAATGGAGCTCACTGGTATTTTGAAATTACGGCTCATCAACAAAAATCATTGGAGCTGCTTGAAAAAGAACTCGGAAAAGAAGCTCTAATCGTATATGCAGCTCCTGTATTTCATAAACAGCAGGAACTTTACAACCATACAACTGGACAAACTATTGTTCCTAATTCTACTTTTCCCAAAGTTTCAATGCTAACAGGTCATGAAAAATGGTACTTTGACAGAGGTGGTATATCAGGAATAGCAAATCCTGATATTCAAAATTTTGATGAGGAGGATTTATTTACTCAAATAGCTCAAATGAGAAATGATCGTGGCGAAATTAGGTCCGAATCAAGTATTAATAATCTCAAAAAACTTTCACAAGCTGTCAGAAATGTTGTAGAGTTGCAATCTGGAAGCTTTTTAGCATCCCAATTTGCTTTTGAGAACAGTTTACTGGATGAATTTATTAGTAATTATGATTTAACTGAACACAGTGAAACGAAAAACTACTTGCAGATTGAATTATTTTCCTATTTATGGAAGCTAAATTGGCTCACATTTTAAATTTGAACAAATCATATGATGTTTCATTTTAATAATTTAAAAAGATCATTCCGGGTTTATTTCTATTACTTTAAAACTTTCTAAATTTTTGAGGCATAATCATTGTAATTTTAATAAAATGATAGATAAAATTAAACATTAAACTAACAGCTCTATATGAAGTTTAATCAAATTGAAAGAACTGATAAATGGTCGGACGTTTGGACTGCATTTTTAGGAATTCAACCACGTAAGGAAATTTTTGAGCAGAATGCAGCAATGCATATTGTCTCACATTTTGACATTAATGGAGAGTGGTCACCAATGAGGAATTTTTTCTTCGAAAGGCTTTGTGCGGCAGAATTTCATTGGTTCTTTGTTCAAGGAGTAGATTGTATGTTTAACGAATTTTATATTCCAGCTGTTTCATCTTTTCTTAATGGAATCGAAGCTAGTTTAAGAATCACTATTTCACAAATTCAAAATCCTCAAAATGAATTCGTTGAATTAACTCCCTATAAGGTATTAAGCAATAATTTGATTTCAGATGCCAAAGATTTAGGCATGCCTGTTGATGCTTTGGCTTTTCCAAACGAAAACGACTTCTTTTTAAAACTACAAACCCAAAAACCAAATATTTCTTCAGTTGAAGTAGTTCGACATAGAAATAATATATGTCACGGAAATATTTTAGAGTTTGTTAATACAGAATCGGGTAAGGAAAATTCTTTTTTCACACCTGTATCATTAAGGATTCTCTGTTTTGAATTATTGAATGTAAGTGGGCTTTGGGCTGAAAAATTGGGAGATTTTAGAAAAGCAAATAAGTTTTCCCATTATGATTCTAAATAAAACTCTCTTAGGATTATATTTTCAAATTATTTTATAGCTTATACTTGTCATTTCCAATATAGGATGTAATATGAATCTGTGATTTTAATAGCTTGTATTATCGTATAGTAAATCACTTATGAGTTATAATACTTTTTGACAATCAAAGGTCGTTTTTACGTTAATTATATAAATTACGCTTCAATTGAATTTGTTTAAAATTAGTATATTAGATCAGCTAATAACCTAATTATGAAAACACTCACAATTTTTGTGTTCATATTCTGTGTATTTCGCAGTTTTGGACAAACTCCAGCAATTGTAAATTCAGACAATAGTGTACCAGAAATCCTTAGTGGTCAAGAAGCAAAACTCCACCTAATTGCAAAAAATGAAGATTTAATCAAGGTATTAAATGAAAAAGATTTTGAAATCCATCTTAAAGAAGGTAAAAACGATTATTATCTTGAAAAAGGAATTGTTTCTGTAATTGATAAAGATCAGTTCGATGTGGTTTTTGACTGTCCTAAATTTAATAATCTGATTGGGAGAGACAGAACATTGATTCTCAGAAAAAAAGATGGAAAAGAATGGTCGATAAAGATCCATATATATGCATTAAAGCCCGGTTTAAGAGATGCATATATTTCCAACAATACAGAAACAACAAAAATATCTTATACAGATTTAGGAGAATACCAAGACCTAACTCTAAAGTTTGATAACGCATTGTACGTAAACAAAATAAGTTTTTTAAATGAAAATATTGAGTTATATAGTAGCACTGATAGGACTATTACCATTGCCAATCCTGAATTTAGAATTAATGAGGCGGAAAATACCATTTCATTACGCCTGAGAGTCAAACCTGATGCAAACTTCCAATGCAAAATTGGATATTACGAAAAAGGAAATCCTAATCTAAAGGAAAACCTGGAAGATTTACCAATGATAACTTTCAGAAAAAAATACTTAGGAAAGAGTTTCTCTATAGCGCCTGTGAAAATTTACGCTGATGATTTTTTAGATGAACCTGATAATCCAAAATTCAAACTCAAGCTAAATAAAGAAGGTAATTTTATTCAGAATGGCGACCAAGTTGACATAAGTGTTGATGGAATAACAACTGGCATTAAGAATATTCCGATTATAATTTCAGGTTCTGACGATAAAACTGGGACATTTTACGAGGATAAAGAAATTGAAATTCGTTTTAAAAGTCCTCTTTTGCCTGGTAACTATGAAGTTACTGCAACAAAGGGTTTACAAAAACAAAAGGGTCAGTTTACAGTGATTCCCGAACCCAAAATTGAAAGTATTTCCTTATCAGCAACTAACATAATCAGAAAGGTAGGTACCTCCTACGAATTAGAAATTAAGGGGACTAAACTTGAAGATATGAGGGATCTTGAAATTGAACTTTTTAACCGCGAACCCCTTTCAAAAAAATATTATCCAATCACCAAGGATGTTAGATTGCAGAAAAATAAAATTACAGCTACTATTAACTTTCAAAAAGAAGAGGACTTCATTGACGTTGGCGAGTACCAGGTTCGTTTAAAGCGACAGATTTCAAACGGTTCACTTCAAAAAGTGTATCCATCTGATACTTATTTCAAAGTAATTTTTCCTCAGGAAATTGCTAAAGACCAAACAAGCTTAGTTCATCTACAACAATACACCGATGAATTAACATCATTAAATGCTCGTTTTCAGAAACGAAGTGGAGATAAGTTGTTAAGGATTATCAAGAAGGATAATCCACTTTATCTTGTAATTGACCCTTCAGAAAAAATTAAAGAAAGCGGACCACAATTTTTAGATGTTCAACTCACTTATATAAAGTCTGATGGTAGTATTGTAAAAGTAAAATTAGCCGATGACAATTTAACTTCCCTTCAAATCAAAGATAAAATCCAGATGGTAAGAAATTTGAAAGATCCTGACCTTTTAGATATAAAGGGAGATTTAGGGGTCAATGAACGGATTATTGTTTCTGTTCAACATGCAAAGTCATATGATGGATATACTTCTTCTGTGAAAACCTACACATTTGCACGGGAAGTAAATTTTGGTGATCGTATAGGCATAACTGCAACCATCCCGCCATATCTCATTTCTATGCGAAAAGTAAAGGGGAAAACTATAACAAAAGATGCTGATGGAAATATCACTAAGGTTGAATATGACGGTGAAAAAAGTTTTCAGGCTCAATCTTTAATCATTAATGCCGGCTTAGGTTTAAAATACAGATTTAAAGATAGAAATTATTACGATTCACCTTTTGCAATCTCAACATATTTAATGGGTCTTAATTTTGCTTCTCCAAAAAGCAGGAAAGAACAGGATAATGATCCAGAAAATCACGATTTTATTGCTAGTGGAAGCTTTAATATGCTGGTTTTAGGTGAGTATGCTATTCGCAATCTTGATCTTCCAAATGCAAGAATTCCTATTTATTTTGGTGGGGTAATTGTCTTCAATCCTCTAGATGGAGGTTCAAAACTTGCACCGGTGTTAGGTCTGGGTGTCGAAATCAAATTTAAATAGCATTATAGCTAATAAAATTTGTTAAATAATAAATGCTAGTCATTTTTGATTAGCATTTATTAAAGATTCGCATTTGAAGTTTAGCGTATTCGCCGAATATTGTACTTTTTCAGATTATCCAATAATAACATTAGTATAAAAAGAATATCACAGGGTCGAAAATATGCAGTTTTTTCCTTAGATTTCAGTTATATCAATCTGATAAATGATCGTTGCCCAATAAGAGCTGATCAAGATGATCTTCAATTTTTAATTTTTTTAAACTATCATATAAATCATCATGTTCTTGCTGACTTGCCGCATCCCTACTTAAATATTCTGCCATGTAATCAGTGAAAAATACATGAAATTTCTTAATATAAGTTTTCGCTCTTTGTGCAATATCCTCATCTGCTCTGAAAATTAATGAACGTAAAGCGAGATAGAATCTATATAAAAGATTGAAGTTTTTTTCCATGAACCCATATTCATAGAGTAAGGTCATTTCATTGGGAATCATAGAAAAACACTTTTGGATAGATTGGACAATCGCTTCAATTATCCCTTCCTTTCCATTTACAATTTGTCCCACTCCGTTCCAGTCATAATTTTCATAAAATTTCATGTTTTGGAAAGATCTTACATCAGCTCTCAATAAGAGATGTGGATCAGAAGCTATCTGTAATATAAATTTCAGATGGAAGTTGTAGCTTGACATGTCATTAACAGCATCCTGACCGCTAAATTCCGCTTCCATTGGATATCCTGCCAACTGTGAAAGTACAGAATAAGGAAATGAATCAGCAATAAAGGAACTTTCCTCAATGTCAAAATCTGAATCAAAATCTATTCTGATATGACCTACATCCTCCATATGCATCATAATCTGAGTTCCTTTCTTGATTGTTTCGGTCTTAGGCTCTACTGACCGTAATCCTTTTATAAGGGAAGTAAACAGTTCAGGATCACGGGTAGAAATATTCAACAATACACCTGTGCCGACTATATCCGACAGAGGAACCGCAAAAAGTAAATCCGTAAAATATTGTACCCTCAATGTACTGTCCATATCCTTCATATTATTGATAATAATATCTGAAATCGGCTCTATACAATAGAATGCTATAAGTTCCGGCAATTTGGGAAATATGATTGTATGCTCGGAACTAGGTAATTCACGTATCAGAACAAGGGATGATTCAGCAACCTCATCATAATCTTGCGGATATTTGTCTTTGAAGGTTTGCGTTAAGACTGCTCCACTGCCAAAGGCTGCAGTACTGAGTTCCGGCATTTTTTTTCTTATCGGCTGCTCTTCAATGAAACAGCTTGCAATCTTTTGAAATAACTGATGTATTCTTTTGGGGAAGCCTTCATTTTTTACTATACCCCTTAAAAGATCTAAATCCGGAACAGCAACAATTTCTCTGAGGTGATCAGAAGAGAGTTTCCGGTCACCAAGAGAAGTAAGTAGATATCTTAAGATATGCGGCAGTCTATAATCCGGCGTAAAATAACCTCCGTGTCCAATTCCCAGCCTGAATTCTGTCGCCATTTTTTCCAGTGCCGAATTAAATTCTGCGTCGTCAAATTCATTGATTTTCAATACCTTGCTTTTCTTCCCGAACATCTTCTTATATTTTCGGTGGGGGACGTTTATGAATTCTTTAAAATTGAATTCATCAATAGTAAATAAGATGCGGTGTTTTTGCCCTTCAAAAAGGTCCATCAACTCAAGGATTTCCGCCATGATCGTTTCAGGAATTTTTTTGTTGAAATTATCCAAAAGAAGGTAAAACCTTTCTTTACTCCCTGTATGCAAAGAGGAAACAAGCCACTTAAGTATCTGATCTGAATCTACAAGGGCATTTGTGCTTTTATTGAATGCAGTAGCCAATTGTCTGTAAATCGAATAGTTTTGATCATTGCAATCGATAAAAAGGATGAAGTCTTTTTCAGCTACTATCTTATGATAAAATTGATATAATAATGTTGTTTTACCGCTGAAAGCAGCACCCTGTATACCTACGACTGAATTTTTCTCAAAACCTGTTATTATATCGCGTAAGATCGTACGCTCTATATTAAAATCCTCTGAGATAGGTTTCTCGTAATCTTCGATAGGCCCCACCAACAGATTAAATTTCTCAGCACTTATATTGTTGATTATTTGGGAAAATAGTTCAGGATCATTGTTCAATAACAGATCGACAGCATCGCGTAAATCTTTAAGTGCAATAGTAAAATTATTGTCAATGGTATCCAGAACATATTGAAGATCCAATGTGTCCCGCTCTATTGGCTCTCTGTTGTATGTTTTAAATAATCTATTATCATGTCCATTTGAAATCAAAGTAATCGGTGGCATCTGATCCAACAGGCGTGCATATGAAATACCCTGGGCAATATCGTCATCAGTAATTTTTATATTTTCATTTTTCAATTCCAATAGCATAATATTCTGCTCACCGATCTTGAATAAAATATCATAGATCGCCCTTACAGTATTTCTTGTGGGAGAAATTGAATTGATCGTTAAATTATGATGACCAACTTTTAAAGAAAAGGAATTTTGGTGTTCTACACCCGCTTTCTTAAAAGTCGGAAATATCTTCGAAATCACCGAACTTATCTTGGCTTCTAATTTTGCTTCATTCATGTTTACTGCAATTGTGGTTACTATATAAAGGCTCTACGGCAATTTACAGATTAATCATCTATAAATTTGATTTTACTTTCGTTATTTGACATTATAATTTTTTGTTTGACAATCTTTCCTCTCCTTTGTACTATCAGATTACAAATTGACTGATGGTTTTAATTCTGAAATATCCGACTTGATTTCAATCAGCATATCAATAATGGTCACATTTTCAATTTTTTGTTCATATTTCTCAAATTCTTCCGTTGCAATACAGCATCTATATTCCCATATTTCTAGAAGGTTCTGTTTTGGAACTTATCGGTTTTTGTGTTTCGGGGACTTTGTTTGATCTAGCTAAAAGTGATTATCTAGGAAATGTAAATGCTGTGAAACTAATGGAGAATGAAGGACAGATCATAAGAATTGTTGGAGATTTTGTCTGTGAGAAATTTGTGAAAACCAAACGTGATGATCTCATGAAGTTCGGGACATTTTTAGATTCAGAAGGAAGATTTTTCGATACGGTACATTTTCCCCAGTCTTTGGCAAAATTCCCTTTGCGGGGAGCGGGGCTTTATTTGGTGGAAGGGAAGGTCGTAATTGAATTTGGTTGCGCGAGTATTGAAGTTATCAAATGTGGTAAAATGCCATTAAAAGCAGATCCGAGGAGTGAATGATCTTAATTGAATATTTTAAAATAATTTTACTTGAATAGTCTCTCTTAAATATTATTACAACTATTCAATTTGGTTGATTAAGATAGGAAATTGTATTATATTGTAAAGCGAAAAACTATTAACCAGATAAAAATATTTAAATGAAAACAGTATCTATAAAAAGGGATTTACATTGTATATTTTTTTATAGTTTTCCTATGTTAATAATACTTCAATAAGCAGGCAAATTTAGATATGATTTATATAGCCATTGACACATGTGTTTGGTTAGAACTATTGAAAACTGATTTTCATGAGCCCAATAACCATTTTGATGAGCTTCTATTTTGGATAGAAAAGGGATTTGTTAAGTGTATTGCGACTAATAATTTAATTAGTGAGTGGAAGCGTCATAAAATTTCAAAAAAACATGAAATTCTAAATGTATTTAAAGCAAAAGATCGGGAAATTGGAAACTTAATGAGTGCTGAACATTCATTAAGATCTAGTTATTCTCATGATAAAGTGGAAGAGTCTTTAAATAAAAGAATAGAACGGATGGAGAAGCTTTTTACTTCACACATTCTTATTGCTACGGAATCAAATGACATATTCATGGAGGCAGCAAAAAGGAATTTGGATTGTGTTGCTCCTAATCATAAAAAAGATAGTTTTAGGGATACTGTAAACATTCTTGCAATAAAAAAATATGTTATAGACAATGGAATTGAAGACTGTATTTTCACAACTATTAATTACACGGATTATAGTGACCCAGATAATAGGAAAAACCTACACAATCAATTACAAAGTGATTTTGATGACGCTAAAATGGAGTATTGTTTTTTTGATAATTCACCAGGTAACTTTTCGGGAAAGCTTTTTAGAGAATTTTTAAGAGATAAACTTCCTCCTTATCAAGATTTTTTAGATGATCTGAAAAGAAAAGAAGAACAGAGGAAGTTAAGGGAACAGAAAGTAGAGCGTATTGAATCCTCTAATATTACAGATCCAGATTTTGTTGCAAATACACTACAAATTGATAGAATAATTATGCAAGAAAAAAGAACGGAACTAGATGAGATAATTTTAGAGTTTTTATTTAAAAAGAACTCAAGGTATGAACAATATTTTTTTAAGAAATTAATAGAAAATGGGTTGGTTTAATGAATTAAAAGAAAAAGGTTTTTTTGATCCTGGAAAAAATCCTGAACCTATTCAAATTGGAGATAATTATGAAATTCCTTCTTGGGAAGCTCTTGATTATCTTGTTACTGTAGCTAGCAATTTTGATAAAGGAAAAAATATTGAATTGGTACCTGATATTTTGAATATCATAAAGAATGTGTCAGAACAGCCGGTGGACAATTACAGAACTTGGTATAGATTAATTGAAATTTTGTCATTTGTACCAAATGATTCGATTCCTATTGGATTTTTAGATTATATACCTGTTTGGGTTAATAGTAGATTCGAGACTATGCTCCAAACCATGGAAATCTTAAATAAGCTTCTAAAAAAATTCCTTGATGACAAGACTAACGATCGGAGTATTGAAAAAGCTGAACGTATACTTTATCATTTGTTTGAAATTCAATATATTGAACATGAAAAGATCACATTTGATAATAAAATTCCATATAAATCACCTTTTTATCTGTACTATATTAATCATTCACTTATTGAGTTAGGACTGATAGATCAGGTAGCGGAATTATGTTCTATATCTCCTTTAATTCGTTTATCAGATTCAATAAATATTTTATTAAGGAATTATCCTATAGTTGTCCAAGAAGATTTTAATGGAAATAGTTATAAGTTTGAGATTTTAAGAATTCTTAACGTGCTTAATTTAGAAATTAAAATACAGGATGAAAATAGTCCAAAAATCGATATTATTAGTAAACCAGATTACATAAAAAATGACAATGGTTGGTTAGATGAAGAGTTAACAACTGTTTTTAAAAAATATCACATTCCTTTAGAAATTTATGGTACAGTATATAAGAAGTTAAAATTCAATTTAGAAAATGATTTGCCTTCTTTAATGGGATACGATGGGATAAAAGAATTAGAAAATGACCGTGTTCACGATACGGATGTTTTGAGTTCTTTTTCATACATATTAAGGGAATGGCTTGTCAGATTAAATAAAAAAAATAAAGAAGCTTTATTTGTAATTGTTGAAAGTTTTATCGTCAATCAAAAATTCAACCTCCCATTCTTTAGAAGAATGTCTTTGTATATTATTGCTGAAGATTGGGAAAGTTTAAAATCTCTTTTTTGGAAACTCATTGGTAGTGAGGATCAAAACATCATTTTTTCTGGATATAGTTATCGGCTAGAATTATACTATTTATTACAAAAAATTGCGAGTGAAATTAATGAAGAAGAAGAATCGAAATTATGGGAAATTATTAATGCAGGACCAAAAGGTGATCGTCATTATTCCCAATCAAAAGAAGAATGGCAACATCGTTGGCTAGATGCCTTAAAGGATAATGATTTTTTTAACACAAAATTTCTTGAAATTTCTAATAAGGGAGAATTCAAAGAAGATTATAGTGAGGAAGGTAAGATCACAGTAAGAGTTGGAAATATTGCACCTTATTCCGAGGTTGAGCTACTAGAGATGAATGATGAGGAACTAGTTAAAAACGTGCTGTCTTTCAAAGAAAATAAAAGATGGGATGGTCCTACAATAGAGGGCTTGGCCGAGAATCTTGGAAAGATGGTTGAAATAGACCCTGATCGTTTTTCAAATTTACTAACTAGTTTTGAACAAGCTCGATACTTATATGTCTATTATATTTTGAATGGGTTTACTAATGCATGGAAAAATAATAAAGATTTTAATTGGTTTAACGTCTTATCTTTTTGTCAAAAATATATAAACTCACAAAGTTTTTTAAATAATGAGTTGTATGTAGAAGATGATCTAAGAGCCAACAGAGATTGGATCTATTCCAATATAAGCTCACTTATTTCTGCTGGTTGTCAAAACGAGGAGCGTAGTTTCAGCAGTGATTTACTGCCTTTGGCTAAAGAAATAGTACTAAATATTGCAGGTAGATTACGTAATGTGGAAGTAAAGGTGGGTACAAATCCCGACTTTATTTTTCATTGTTTAAACTCAACAAATGGACAAGTATTACAATCATTAGTCAATTATGCACTAAAATATGCGAGAACAGTATCAGATAGTAATATTGCATCTAGATGGGATATTGAAGCAAAGAGTATCTTTGAAAATGCTATTGATGATAATATTGTTGATGCCTTTATTTTATTAGGGATGTATTTGCCACAATTTATGTTTATTGATGAATCATGGTTAAAATCTAAAATAGCAGTAATTGGAGATCAAAGCGAGATAAACTGGAAAGCATTTATGGGAGGACTGGGTTTCCGGAAGCCTGTAAATAAAGAGTATTTTAATTTGTTATTCCCTTGTTATAAACGTGCAGCTGATTCAGGAATAATTGATTTGCATTATCACCAAGGGATTTTAAGACATTTTTTGGCTTTTTATTTTTGGGAGTTTCAAGAAGAGTTTGACCAAACATTTTTATTTCAATCTTTAAAAAATTCTGATGTTAATTTATTGAAAAATATGGTTATATTACTGAACCAGCAAAGTAAATCAATTACAAATGAAATACCTGAAGAAAGATCAAGACTTGAAGAAAAAGTATTTACGATATGGAAGTTTATAAATCAAAAAATAAATAATATAGTCGTAAAGGATGAACTAAAGTTATTGGAAGGTATAGTTTATTTTACCGATTTTATTGAATCTTTAGATTCTGAAAATATTGGTTTGGTAGAAGAGAACATGAAAACTTTTGAATTTTTAGTAGGCCAATTCCATTTATTAGAAGCTTTATTAAGGTGGTCTAAAAACAGTGATCCTGAGTTATTGGGAAGACTGGCCGGAAATTTGATAATTAATTATATTCATGATAAAAATTCATTAAGCATGTTAGTAGAATTTCTATATGATAATAAACAGTTAGAAGCCGCGAATAATATCGTAAATAATCTTTCAATGAAAGGATATGATTTTTTAAGACCTTTATACTTGAAATATAATTAAATTCATAAATACAGAATAGTGTTATTTCTGATTAAATTCAAATAAAGATCTACAAATTAGTAGATCTTTATAGTTATTTGTGAAGCACTATTTATAAATGTTTTTCAAATAATTCTCGGTTTCCTCATCGAATCTTTTAACGTCTTCCGGATAGGCATATTGTATATCCACTGCACTTGTTTCCAGCTGGGTTGATCCCATCCCATAAAGGCTTGACAAGCTGTTTGGATTATAAGTTCCTTTTAGCAAAGAAATAATGTCAAAAGCGAACATTGAAAAATAAGATTCAAAGTGGTCCAAATGGATTTTATAATAATTATTATTTTCTAGTTTTATGCATTTTGAATCTGCCCAAAAAGACAGCGATTTATTATTGGGAATAATATCAGAGTTTTCTCTTAGAAAGGAGAGCTTTCCACTGTAATATCCACCCAGGGTTTCTGTACGAAGGATAAAACCTCCATAAAATCCTCTTAAAGATGCAGCTTCAATGAGTTCATCAAGCGCAGTAAAATCTAAATCATCTTTTTTCCGAAGCTCAAAAAAAACGGTGGCACAGAAGAAATTTGCAGGGAGGTATAGCTTAAAAGCTTGGTATAAAGGTTCAGATTTGGCTAAAAGGGGCTTAAGTTTTGTCAATTGATCCACAGCCTTTTTCGCTGATTTTTTATTAAAAGCAGATTTTACCTCAATTACACCACGTACATACTCAACAGGAATTGCAAGTGATCTTCCTTGCTCAGAGGAATCCGGGCTCCCATCAATCCATAGAATAGGAGATTCCAACTGATCATAAATAATGACATCATAATGGACGAAATTCTCAGAGTGTGGAGTTCCGGGAGAAATGACATAGCCTGAAGTAACTGCGTAACGTTTCGGCAAAAAATTGGTTAACCACTTTCTGAATTCTGCTTCAGCGACTACACCATGACCTGTTTGAACAGTTCTTTTGCTGCTGTGTGTACGTGCTCTATCATAAGCAGCAAGCATTTCATCTCTAGCCGTTAGAAACTGTTTCCATCCTTGGTTAGGAATATTTGCTTTTAATGGTGGTTTCTGATCTGCCATGATAAGGAGTTATTAAGTGAGCCATAAATTTACAAAAATGCAGCTTTTCAATTTTTCTTTCTAAAATTCTTCAGACTGGCATTCGTATTCAAATACGATTTGAATTTTTTCTAAATTACTTAAGTCGAGATCTTTATTTATTGAACGGTTAGGGATATAAATTGCCCAATTTGCAAAAGGACTTATACCTACATAATAGTCATTTTTGATTTCAGCACTATAGTATTTCGATTTCGATTTATCAAAAAACTCGGTATACTTAGTTTTTTCGTTTCCTAACGGATATTGTAAGGGTTTAATAATAGAATGATGATTAAAACCTATTATTTCATTCTTTTTAGTAACAAAAACACTATCTCCAAGGTGTTTTAAGCTAAAGCCTATATTTCCTGTGGAGGTTTTAGCTCCCACAAAGTAAACCTTTACTGAAAATAACTTAATCTCCCTTACATGATCTAAACCATTAGCATCAACAGGCAGTCTAAAATTGAAATAAATATAATCCCCCTTGTTTATGAATTTAGATTTCTTTAAAGTTCTAAAGCTGAGCGGGTGTGTTTTTTCTGAAATTTCATAGGGAATATCAATATTTGTTCGAAGTGAGGAAGCGGTACTGTTTTCAAGTGCATCAATTAAGATTGATTTATTTGTCAAATAATTTGAATCAATTGCATCAATCTTTCCATTGTAAAAATCAAGAGAAAAAGGGGAGCTTTTTAATAGTAAAAAATCAATTGATTTTTTTTGAAGATAGATAAGCTTAATGTAGTTTTTTCTTAGTTTTAAATAGGTGTCAATAATCACTGTTTTTGCATAGGATGAAAGCTTATTGTCATTAAGTGATAGAAGATTTGAGTTTATTTCATTGATATCGTTTTCATAAATCAAAATATCTTCTGTGTTTTTCATGATTTGCAAAATGGTATTGGAGAACTGTAATCTTTTTTGATTTGTAAGGTCGCAAAAATCAAAAAAATGAATTACTTCTTCCTGATAAGCCCGAGCCTCGTCATATTTTGAAACAAATTCTTTCATCTGTTCTATAAACTTCTGTTTGTTGGCAGCATTATTTATGTCAATACTAGGAATTGTAACTACAGCCGATTTTTTTTCCTGTAAATTATTATAAGCCTCTCCAATTGCATTGACATCTTTGACAAAATCACCACCACTTTTTTGGATCTTTGCAACTTGTTTAATAATTGATGTATCTTTTGAAGGATCTGTATTCTGACCTTCTTCCACGATTGCCTTCCACTGATCTACAACAAATCCCGGGTTTGTTTTACCATACTTACCTTTAAAGTCATCAATTAAACTCGAAGTATCTGCTAAAACGGCTGCGCCAGCACCAATAGCTCCGATACCACTTGATATTGCGACACCAATCGATACCAGCTTTGTTATTGTATTTAATGTATCTTGCCAAGAACACCCTTTTGTTGCATCTTCAACAGCTTTTTTAAATGCACTTTCCAGTTCGTTTATCCTTGTTTTGATCACGTCAGCGTCGGCTAACCTGGATAGGATTTCATCATTTAAAGATTTTATTCCGTCAGATAATTTCAAATTCTCCTGTCTAAGCAGATTTAGATTTGTGTTGATTCCGTTTTTTATTTCATTTTTACCCGCGATTTTAACAAGGACGGAATTATCCTTTTGCAGTGTTTCGTCCAATAATGTTTCATAGGAGACGATAGAATTTTTATAGTTTAGAATGGTCGTATCTAAGAAACTTTCGTCCAAAAGGGTTGTGTAGTTTGAAAAATTGCCAAAGAAATCGGCTCCTTGATTTATTTGATTTAGATATATTTTTGCTTTTGAGAAAAAAGGTTCAAAGTCTTGAATAGTGAATAAACTGTAATAAACTGATGGACTATCGAGGGTTACAATTGTGTTGATTTTTAAATAATTTTCAATTTCCAATATCCATCCGATGATTTCACATGAACTATTCAAGTCATTGTTTAAATAATAATCTTCTGCCTGTAAAATCAGTGAACGGAAATAATTAGTGGTAAGATTAGAAGCGAAAAAGAGGCTCTTGGAGCTATCAATTATAGGAATACCATTGGGAATCGTCTTACCTTTTCTACCATTACTGCCCTTGCTTCCGTAACTATCTAGCCAGCTGATTCCTTTATTTCCGTGATCATATAACCATTCATCATAGGTCGGTTGTCCATTTGGAGCTTCGCCTTCTCTATAGTCCCAGATTTCACCTCCATCACCGCCGTCCCCTCCGTAATTTCCTTCGCCACCATTTCCTCCATCACCACCTTTACCACCATTTAGAATGAAATATTTATTTATGATATCTGTATTTAGATTCCAATTCTTAGAATATATTTCTATTTTTCCTGAAGATCCACCATTGCCCCCGTCCGCTCCGTGACCTCCATTTGTTGGTTCACCACCATCTTCTCCCGCGGCTCTTATTTTTGCATCTTCCAGTGTTTCAGCTCCAAAGTAGATTTTGGGACCTCTAGCTCCATCTCTTCCTTTAACGGCGTCACCACCGTCTTGTCCTTTTGCTCCGTTACCACCATTAGATTTTAAAATCAACTCACCAATTACATATTGAGCGTAAATTCTGATGTTTCCTCCATTCTTACCAATTAGGTCATCCCCAAAGTTGACGCCATTAATTATATTATCAGCATGTACACCATCTTTTTGATCTCCTTCTGGTTGACCTTTTTTAATAGCTTGATGCTTTGAATCCTTACCCGAAACATCTAAAGTGCATTGTCCTTGACAAATAATATTTTTACAACAAATTGTAATGTCTCCACCCCAATTGGTGAAATTGCCATTAAGAATTAGATTGTAACAGATAATAACCCATTTTTCCCCATTTATGCCAGTTTCTGCAGTAGGATTTAGGTTATACTCATAACACTGAACTAATTTATTATCTGGAATATAATCATCGATATACCTTCCAGTAAAGTCAAAAAAATTATTCATGGTTTTAGTTTTAGGCTTATGGCTATTAAGGTATCTTATACAACAATATTAAATGAATCAGAAACAAATAAATCTTTTTATGGCTTTATTTAACGTCTTAGTTTTAATAATGTTATAGTTGAATACGTTATTAAAATTATGCAAAATATTCTAATCTGTTAACTTTTTTCTATTGATTTTGTTTTTGATAATTGTATAAAAAAGAACCGTCTTTTTTATACAATTTAAAGACGGTTTCTTTTTTTACCTATTGGGCATTTGGTTTATTTAGTATTATGAAATTGAAAGCTTAATTGCCTTTCGTTTCCGAAATTATCGAGGATCCAGATGTCAAAATACTGAGAAACCGTTGATGATGATTTATAATAAAACGTGATTTCCGAACTTTTTGCATCTGAAAGGAAATATACTTTGTTCGGTAAGAATGGTTTCTTCTCTGTGCTTCCAGCAAGTTGATAATTTAGATTTCCGCTTCCGTCATACTGAAAGTAACGAAAGTAATATTGAACTCCTGAATACTTCCTTACTTTTATCTCTGACTTGATTATCTTGACGTGCAATTTTTAAACTTTGCATTTTGACTTTATCTACAGAAAGCTTCAATACTTTGAAAAAGTTAGCTTTGCACTATCTTATTTGCGAATTATTTGACTTTTGCAACTGTTTTTTAAGATCTTCTCCGGAACTTGGTCTTTTTGCATCATTAGTAATCAGTGTTCCTTGTTTATCAACTATTGCATAAATGGGTATACCTCTAAATTGTTTTTTGCTGTCGAATAAAAATAGGTTTTCCAAATCCGTTGCAAATTGATTAGGTTTTCCGTCCGGAGCCCGGTATGTTACAAAATATCCTTTGATGTTCTCGGTTTTTAGAATTTCTAATGCTCTATCTGTCTGTCCAAAATTGTCGATACTAATATAAAGTTTGACTATATTTTCCTTGGCGAAAAACTCATCAAGTCCTTTAGAAATTTTAAGTTCCTGAATACATGGTTTGCACCATGAGGTCATGATATCTATATAAATAACTTTCCCTTTAAACTGCTTAATCAAATCACTAAACGATGAGGGATGCTCCAAAATGGTGAGTGTATCTTCAGGTTTCGTAAAATCTGTCTGTCCATGTAGCTTTCCTAGAATTAACATGAAGAGGAAAAAGGAAGTTAGATATTTTTTCATTGTAGTAGTGCCAATAACTTTATTTTTCATTTTTTCTAATTTAATTGATTTACCTAATTATTCTCTTTGCCGTATATATCCTTTCAACAGCGTATATTTTAAAAACTTTATTATCTAATATATTTTTGTTGTCCTCCTTTCATAATTTAGCTGTACTTATTTGGTTTTGTTGAAGCAAAACCTAAACACTAAAAAACTGCTGCTAATTGAGATCGCAAAAAATCTTCAAATTATAAATTATTAGAGGGACCTTTGGTTTCCTTATCGTCTGTCATAGGAATGACAGTCTTTAGTACAATGATTTTACTGAGTCCTGACACAGCGTATCTGTAATCCCTGTGGGTAATTAATTTGAAATGAAGAGAAACCTCCTCCCTGTGTATAAGACCCAATTCCAATGAATGGATTTATTGACCATCCCAAAAAATCAATTAAATACGTTAATAAATTATTTCCTTCCTCCAGAAGAGGAAGTGGTGTGGTCCAATATCTGGACCAATAATTCTGATACGGTCTAATGGGAACAATGTTAAATCTTAGATCACTTCCCGGATAAGGGGATGCTGTTCCGCTTGCTGAGAACTGATAGTATAACATTCCATTTATTGGGTCTGTAATAGGAGGGATTTCACTAATTGTGCTACCGGAATTGTCAGGAATTAATGAAACTTTTGCTTCACTGGAAGTGGGCAGCCGCCATGTACCTTCAGGGTAAACTTTCAGGCAGGGATCACCCTGTTCATTAAGTTGTTGTGCTGACCACCCCATATAACTGATCGTTGGGTTGTACGTATGCATAAACCGGTAAGGATTATGGGTTCCACTGTCCATATACAGGTTTTGTCTGGCCCAACGTAGGCCGTTCCGGGTAAGTGGAGATTCCAGGATATTAAAAAGGCAATAGTAGCTTTTTCCTTCCTCGATCAGGGGTATATTTTGCTGAAAGGAGAAAGGAGTCTGACTCAAATTGGTATCGAAACTTCTGATTGTCCCATCATCAAGACGTATATTTAGGCCATTGACCTGAACAGTGGCATTGAGGGCCTGATTTTCCTGTAATACAGGTACATAGAAATAAGCTATTTTGCGGTCCTGGTATCCGGAATCGACGTCTGTAAATTCCCAGGTTGACAAGGTAGACAATGTCTGGTTATTATCGGCAGCAGAGAGTTCACCGGTTTTAATATTAAGTATACCGTTTGAAACAGCACTTGTGGAGGCCGCTCCAATTTTTACTTTTGCAGACAGTGAGGTCATATCAGCAAAAAGTCCCATCGTATTGATTTCTATTGCCAAGCGGGTAAATTTATGGTCAAATAGGATAGGTAGGTTTACTTGTACGTCCTCAAGGTCAGGCACAGTAAACTCTCCTGAAGAGTATAGAACATCTCTGTTTTCAGCAAGGGTGATTTTTGTGTCCGAAGCTGAAATATCCGGGACTGTTTCTGTATTATTATAAGAGAGTGCGTACCAGTTGTAAGCAACTCCTTTTTTCACCTGCAATTGACCTGTTTGGCCAAAGGTCAGTGATGTGGAGCCCATAAAGGTTCCGTCACTTTTTTTAAATAGGTACAGTCTATAGGTCGTGGAAACTGGGACTACAGCGGCACGTGTTCCATTTGTGGAGGCACGCTTTACGTTTCCGGTTTGTTGATGATCTGTATCCAATGAAATTGCATCACTGGTTGCCACCTGAACATCAAACGCTTTATGCTGTACCATTTCGATCTTATCAAATTCCTGAGCATTACCAATGTCTAATTTAATAGCGTCCTTCGCTTCAGAAGCCAATGGATCATTAATGCCAGTTACAGTAACCCTCAGTTCAGAATTTCCAGAATCTATAGTGTTAAGGCTATTATTTTTTGAACATCCACCAGTAACCAAAAGTACCGAAATAAAAGAAATCAAATGTAAAGTTTGCTTCATATAGAGATATTGCTTAAAGATCTAGATTCTGTGTTCCGGCATTCTGATTATCCCAACTATTAATTTCGGTAGAGTCAAGAGATCCTGTTATTGACCCGGCGGCGATGCTCTGTTCTATTTCGACCTTTAAAAATTGCACCATTGGTGCTTCATATACTTCTTTATTCATATTGATGTTAATTATTTTAGGCTAAATCGACCGATTGCAATACATTTCTATTTTAAGGATTCTGCTGAATTTCTTCTTGAATTTATCGGTGATTAATATCTCCGATAAAGAGAAAGATAAATTTTAATATTTTGCTTTTCATAATTATATATTCGTTTTATAGAATTATAACAACTAAGAATTTTAAGTTAACAGGTAATTGAATACAATTATTGTTAGAAACCGATAAAAAAATGTAGTCTGGTAAAAGAAAAAGTTGAAGATGTCGAGGAACAGTAATCGAAGGAGAACAATCTATTCAAAATATAAATAAACCTTTTTATTTTAGTAACAAGCTATGGTTGCAAAGGCAAGTTTGAAGGAATATGAATCTTACTACTTACATTCACAAATGAAAGGAAGCTATCCTAATAGGATAGCTTCTTATTTTTAAATTCCAGTAAAATCTAGGGATTATTTTATTTAATCTTTCAATTTCACCAAATTTATTTGCTCTATATTCCAATAAATAATACACTAATGATCTTTTTTATATATTTCACCTTCTTTCATTACAAAAGAAATTTTTTCCAACGCTAGTATATCGTCAAGTGGATTTCCTGAAATAGCAATAATATCCGCCAGTTTACCTGCTGATATAGAACCTACCTTTGTATCCCAACTTAATAAGGTAGCTGCATTGATTGTTGCCGCCTGAATTGCCTGTATTGGGGTTAATCCATATTTGACCATATAGTATAATTGTTTGCCGTTCCAGCCATGCGGATAAACACCGGCATCTGTTCCAAAAGCTACTTTTACACCTGAATTTATCGCTTTTTGGAAATTCTCCCGTTGCAGTTTACCTACAGTTCTTTCTTTGTTCAGTATTTTTTCGGGAAAGCCTTTTTTTGCATATTCTGACAAAATATAGTCGTCATTATAAATATCAGCAACCAGGTATACTCCGCACTGCTTCATTAACGCAATTCCTTCGTCATCAATCAAACTGCCGTGTTCAATAGATGATACACCCGCCTTTATAGCCATTTTAATAGCTTCTGTCCCATGTGCGTGAGCCATTGCTTTTTTACCCCAACGATGTGCTTCATCACAGATGGCTTTCATTTCTTCGAAAGAATATTGTGGTAGACCGGGAGTTTCTTCTTCACTCAACACCCCACCGGATGCCATAAATTTTATCCAGTCGGCACCCCATTTTACATTGTTGCGCACATGCTTTATGATTTCGTCAACACCATCTGCAACGCCTGTAAAATCCTTGTTTCCTTTTAAATCCAGATTAGGATTGAAGCCAGTAAGATCAACGTGCCCACCGGTTGATCCTAGAGCAAAAGTTGAAACGAGCATTCGGGGGCCGGGAATAGTTCCATTGTTGATCGCATTTCGGAGCGAAATGTCGATCAATTGATCGGAGCCTGCGTCACGAACCATTGTAAAACCTGCGTCTAGGGTTTTCTTTGCATTTAGGGTTGCCTCAATTGCATAATCTGTCGCCGTTTTTCGAAACATGTCATCGTAATAATTTTCACCGGGTTGGAAGGTCAGGTGCGTATGGCAGTCAATCAGTCCGGGTAAAACCGTGGCCTTGCTCAGGTCTATCAGTTCTGCATCTTTCGGAATCGAAATATCGCCACCAATTTTGATGATCTTATCGCCTTCTATCAATATGATTTGCTTTACTAAAATTTTTCCAGAAATTACATCTATCAATTTTCCGGCCTTGATAGCTTTGATGGTGTTCTGTGCATTTGCCGAGCTAAGTAGGCATAATAATATATTAAAAATGAAGGCTAATTTTTTTATGTTTTTTTTGATGCTCATTGTTTTTAAATTTTTATTTAACGCTTTTTGCCCAATCGTCCATATAATTATCTAGAACAGTTAAAGGCATTGCACCACCTTTTAGGATCGCATCGTGAAAATCACGGATACTGAATTTATCGCCGAGCATATGTTTGTACCGGTCACGCAATTCCAGTATCTTCAATTGCCCAGTTTTATAAGAAAGTGCCTGAGCAGGCATTGCCATATAACGCTCAATTTCTGCCGTTGCGAACTGTTCGGAAATTGGCTCGTTGTCCACCATATATTTTATAGCTTCTTCTCTGTTCATTTTTCCGGTATGCAAACCTGCATCCACGACGAGGCGGATTGCTCTATGCATTTCTGCCCCCAATACGCCTAACTGATGAAATGGATCGGTGTAAAGCCCCAGATCTTTCCCCAGACTTTCGGTGTATAAGGCCCAGCCTTCTCCGAAGGCACTGCTCCAATATTTTTGGCGAAATTCCGGAACACTTTTATTTTCGGATTGCAAACTGAACTGAAAATGATGTCCCGGAATAGCTTCATGTAGAAACACGGCTTCCATATCCATATTGGTAATGTTAATTTTTGTCGGATCAAGAATCGGAACGTAAAAAATTCCAGGGCGGTTGGTCGGCAAATCGCCTGGAAAATATTCCGGTGATGCTGAGCCAGCACGGAAATCTTCTGTTTTACGGATTTCAAAAAGCGTTTTAGGGGTAATACCGAAATATTTCGGAATATTTGGTTTTATTTTATCATAGACCTTTCGATAAGCGTCCAACACCTCTTTATCTGTTTTGAAAGGATAAAACTGTTTGTCGGTTTTCATAAATTCAAAGAATTCGGGAAGCGTCCCTTTGAATTTTACCTGATTTTTAATTTTTTCCATTTCAGTAGTAATTCTTGCCACCTCCGAAAGTCCTAACTGATATACTTCCTTCGGATCTTTGCGCGTTGTCGTATTGGCAAAAATGTAATCTTTATACATTTCCGTTCCGTTAGGCAAAGCGTTGATCCCTGAAGTTGATCGTGCTTTGGGCAGATATTCATTTTGAAAAAAAACTTCCAACTTTTGATTCGATGCAAAAATATTGTTCGGAATAGTTTCTTTAAATGCTTTGGTCAAACGGCTTTTATCGCTTTCCGAAAAGTCTTTCGGGAAATTTTTTATAGGTTCATAGAAAGTTGAATTGTCTTCGTTTTTTGCCAAAGTCCGGATTTGCGGAATAATTTTTATCACCAAAGATTTCGGTAGGACATAGCCTGATTTTATGCCTTTACGCATATTGCTGATAGCGACATTTGTCCAATATGAATAAGCTTTGCAGCGTTTGAGCCAGTTGTCATAATCTTTCACGGTTTTGAAAGGCTGTGCCGAGGTTCCCGAACCGAGCATCGCGATAAAAGATGGTGCATTCCAAAATTGCGTAATCGGTATATATTCTGCGTGAAACTTCTCTAATAATAATGCTGTTTTAAGATCATTTTCCAGAATTTCATAACTGATTTTGTCTTCTCTATTCAGAGATTTTTTCGGAAAACCTTCTAGTAGGGAAAGGTAATTGCTATAGAACGAATGAACTTTTTTCAGATGTTCTTCGTCATCTGCAGGAAATAGGTCATTATAATCATTAATACCGCTAAAGGTAGCATTGATCGGATTTAAAAGATTAGATTCCTTGTAATAGTCAGCAAATAATTGATGTAGTCTCGGATTGTTTTGCTGTCCGTAAATATTTAAAGAAAATAAACATGCTATTGCTATAATGGTTGAGGTTCTTTTTATCATAATTTCGGTTTTATAATGAATACATAAAATTATGCAAATGCAACATGCTAAGATTGTAAAAAAACGTGCAGAAATTTTTAGATTTTTGAATCTGTTGGATATAATTATTTTACTGTATCTGAAATTTGATATAAAGAAATTAGGGTATTGAATTTTTCCAACTACTCCAATAAATTCAAGAAGTTTAAACCATGAAATTTATATTTATTTCTTTACATAAGAAGCTGGACTTTTACCATAAAACTGTTTGAAGGCCCGTCCAAAGGCAGAAGTATCTTTGTATCCAATAGCGTATGCAATATCCTTCACGTTTTGCCCAAGCTGTAGTAGTCGCAAAGATTCTTTCATTTTAAGTTCCTTGAAATATTGTGCAGGTGAATTTCTGAAAACCGTTTTGAATTTTTTGTTGAAGGAACTTTCTGAAATGTTACAGAGTTCTGCAAGATGCGGATTTCCGGGAAAAACTTTGTGCAGAGATTTTTCCATATAGTTTAAAGCGGCTTTCAAATCACCTGAATTGGTTTTTGCTATCCTGGTTGCCGTTTTTCTGTGGTTAACTATTTCGGTAAAATACTGTTGTATCAATGCGTATGAAAGGTTTTTTTGTTGCAGTTTCCAAAACGGATTTGCTTCCATATCAAAACACAAAATAAGGTCTTTTACCAAGTTTTGATAATTGTCACAATTCAGCTGTAGGTAACTGATCTTTTTAAAATTGATTATTTCAAGGAGTTGAGTATCTTTCTCCAAGAACCGGGTATCCAGATTTTCAGTTATCCACTTTTTATGGATATCCAGTCGTAATCCGAATGCTTTTTGCTTGGCTTTAATGAAGAATTCAGCAGTCATTTTTCCATTAAAAAACATCGAAATTCTATCATTGGAATAAAACTGTCCAGCAGTTTTAAGGTACAACGGATTTTTGGAACGTTCCTCCGTAAAGTAAAAAACCAGTGTAAAATAATCAGATCGGAGATTTGCTAAAAACTCGTATTCAGCATCCACAGGACTGTAGCTACTGAACGAAAACAAAAATAGACCATCTTCCAAGAGCTGATATTTGAAGGAAGAGTTGATGATCTCATTCCTTATTTCTATCTCTCCTGAAAGTTTATCGTGTTTAGCATCGGGATGTAGCAGGAACATTTCTTTAATGTAGGCTTCGGGATCAGAAACCAAGGAAGAATAGCGGATTGAAGAGGGAAGTTCCAACATTTTTATAGGATATTTAAGCTTATCAAAAATACTTTAAAAAAAGAGAAATTTGATATGATATTGTGGATTTTGTATAGGTCGAACTTATAATATATGATAGATAGGGTTATACACGGATTTCGGTTTCACCAAAATTATCAATTGAAATGTATAGTCTAACAATATCGTGGTTTTTGAAAAATTCATCTTGCTTTTTCGTGTAAGGTATTTCATTGAAGCAAGTATATCTTATCTTGTGTAGATTAATTTTTCCTGTAAAAACTTTAATAAGTTCTATGTATTAGGTTGGATAAGGAAGCACTTCTAAACTATCAAAATTAGCTAGCAACGTATTCTGAGCGTTTCCTAAGGTAACAATCGCTTCAATAAAGGACAATATTAACAGAAATTGTTCAAATGCGATTTATAACCGATTGTCAGGATGTCATGATTAATATTTGCTTTTACCATACGCCGCGACGGTGATTTATAATCCATCTGTACATTCCCAGGATATTTAGTTTATTCATCAAGTCAAAACCACCCCATTTTTTAACTTCATCAGAAAATTTAATATTTCGATAGAGCTGGTCCCAGCTCTGTCCTTCTCTAACAAGCTCTAGAACCTGGCGATGGAGATCTACCATATAATCGCGTTCTTTTCTTATATCGTCAAGACTTGCTGGTGTATAATGTCCAACGTCAATAAAATCTACATCTTGCAAAAGGGCCCAATTAAGCGTTTCTATCCAACCATCATAATAAAAATCGAGGAAATCATTATAGGGCATTGTTCTGGACTCACCAACATCCGTAAGCTGCAAAGCTTTGTATTTCGGAAATAAAACAACCGACATACTATTGGAATGGCTGGGAGCAATATGTTTTATTAATACGGTTTCACCTCCGAGAGTAATAGACATTTCTTTATCGTAAACAATATCAGGTACTGCTACAGGTAATTTTTCGCCTATTATTGGTTCTAGTCCGTTTTTTTGGATAATTACTTTTGCTCCCTGCTGCTGAAATATCTGGGAACCTCCGGCATGATCATAATGGGCATGGGTAAGGATGACATATTTTACTGGGACATTGAATTGCTTTTTTATTTCTGCGTTAAGCCATATTGCCGCTTGAGTCAAGGCAGGATCAATTACGATTGCACCTTCCTTTGTTATTAAGACCAGTCCACTATGTAAAGCAGGTAGAGTTCCATTGGTATGTCTATACAAATTTTCCTTTACCTGAATTAATGTCTTACTTAGTGTTGAGTCAGGTGCACCAAATACGTCTGGAAGTATTTCGCGATTATTGTATAGCGTTCTGTCTATATATTCAACTCCCGATAGATGTGGATCTGCCTGAGCTTTAAGTTTACCAGAGGCGATAAATAATAGGAATATATAGCTGTAAATTATAAAAGTTAAGGACTTTTCCATGGCTTTATGAATAAATATTAAATCACAAATTAGATTATTAAAGTTAGGCAAAACACCATACTTAAAATTCTAATAATCAATAACTATAATCAAACCAAAAATAAGAAAGCATTTAAATAAACGTGTTTTAAAAATTATAAATTCAGTTTACATTTTTATACATAAAAAAATAAGTGATGGATATCGAAGAAATTCCATTTCTAGTCTTATTGGAATAATGAAATCCTTAATTACTTGGTTTGTTAGAAACTTCGATCAATACTGCTTACTGTCCTTAACCTTTAAAAACGAAATAACTTGTTTAATGATTTTTGTCTTCTCATAAGTCTCAAATATTAAAAATAGATAATTTTTTAAAGCGTATTCATTATTCTGAAAAGTATCAAAATCCAAATAAGGAATAACTTTACGTTATATGTCCCCAAGTAATTCTATTGAGAAGTCCTGATTCTAATGTAGATATAAATAAGTCAGGTTATCAGGTATTTAATTGTGTACGGGTGATGTCAGAGCTTCCTATGAAATATGAATAATGCGTATGTCCTTGGAGAATTTTCAGCCAAAAGGATTCAGATTTTTCCGTAATGGTCGTATAGGATAGCTTTCATAAAAATAGTTGCAAATGTTTTATAAAAAAGTTAACAAAAAACCATTTTCTGTTTAAAATGGATGAAAACACCTTGATCAAAGAGCTGCTTGCAGGTAATCGAAAAGCATTTAGAGCCATATATTTAAAGTATGTGGATCAACTCTATTCATTTGGCTTTAATATTATAAAGAATAGAGAAGAAACAATAGATACCATCCAGGATCTTTTTATGTGGATATGGGAAAAGCGGGGAGAATTAAATATTATTCATCTTAGAAGTTACCTCTTTGCTGCTCTAAAATTTAATTTAACCAGGAAGGTATTATTGAGCCGTAAAAGAGAGGAGATACTAAATGAGGGAATCGGTATGGAAGAAACTATAGAAGAGAATTCTTTAGAAATAAAGGAACTGGAAGGGGTAATAATGGATTTTATAGAAACTTTACCTCCTAAAGCAAAGGCCGTATTTATCCTTAGTAGGCAGAAGTATCTAAAACATAATGAGATTGCAAAAGAATTAGAAATTTCAGAGAATACAGTACAGAATCACATAAATTATAGTATCCGAAAATTAAAAATATATTTATCAAAAATTTCTTATTGGATTCTAATCCTATTATTTATTCGTTAAAATTTTAGCAAAAAAATCTTGTAGTACTACATTTAAGTAGATATACAGAATTCAAAAAGGGTCTTTACTTGATTTTCTGTATTGAAATTTTATTTAGTAAATTAGAATTTGACCTATTAACTATGAGATTTATTAGCACTAATGACATCGAAGCATGGGCGAATATGGTAGATTGTAAATACCACCTTCCGCACCTTATCCGAAAACTTATTTTGGCGACCATAAATAACGTTGATATAAAAAATATAAACTTTCCATACGGGGAGGATGTTCAAACAGGAGGTTATGATGGTGAGTTGAGTTCTGAGTCTGGAAATATGTTCGTTCCTTTGGGAGAGAGTGTATGGGAGTTTGGAACTACCAACAATAAAAAAGGGAAAGCCGATGAAGATTATAATAAGAGGAAAGAGGAACCCTTGGATAAGATCCCAGAAGAAACTACCTATATTAATATAAACGCTAAAAAATACCGTGATAAAACGAAGTGGACAAAGGAAAAAAAGGAGGACGGATTCTGGAAAGACGTTAGATATATTGATGCCATTGATATCGAGCAGTGGCTTGAACTAGCACCATATGTAGAATTATGGCTCGCTGAAGTTCTGAAAAAGCCCACACTCGGTATATATACTGCTGATGAATATTGGAAAATTTGGAGTGAAAGTTCTGAAGTTAAAATTGTTCCGGAAATATTATTGGGAAAGAGCAGGAAAGACCAAATTGCGAGAATTATAAAATTTTTAAAGGAACCGGAAAATATTCTTTATATAAAGTCAGTTACTACTGATGAAGCAGTTGCATTTCCTCTTGCAGCGTTAATGTCAATAGATGAAATTTCTCGGGACAATATTGTTGTTATTGACAATATGGAATCCTTTATCAGATTTTCAAAAACAAGTCAACCTTTAATAATCATAGCTAAATTCAAATTTGAAACTATTGAAATTAAGGACGCCATTCAGAGGGGGCATAAAATCATTGTTCCGATCAGTTTAGCGGATGAAGTTCATTCAGCTCCAATTTTGGAATTACCTATTGTCTCAAGGATTTCATTTGAAGAAAGTTTAGAAAAAATGGGTATCGGAAGTGAGCAAGCTCGAATGCTTACAAGTAACTCTGGTCGCAACATTTCAGTTTTGAAACGACTTTTAGGACTAGATTTAAACACCAAACCTAACCTAAATATTTCGATAGTGTTGAAGTAAGGGACATGATTCCGATTCTCTTAATAAACAAGTTTGATGAAAATTATTTCGAAGACAACGCCATTTTAGAAAAACTATCTGGGAAATCTTCTGAAGAATATATACAATTTTTAAAGGTATTATGTACTCTTGAAGATGCTCCGGTTTACTATATTAATAAGACCTGGAGGTTGGTATCCCCAAATGATTCTTGGCTTTATCTGGCAAAATATGTGACCAAAACGGATCTAGAAAAATTTAGCACATTCTGTCTTGAAATTTTAAGCGAAGTTTCGTACAAGTATACCGTTTCTTTGGAAAACAGGGGGAAAATCTTTTATAGTGATGAGAATAAGCCTAAATATTCAAAAGCATTAAAAGAAGGATTATGTGAATCATTATTGGCGATCTCTATATTTGGAGAAAAATATGGATTAAATAGTATTAATAATACAGCCCGGTTTGTTGACAATATTATTAATGATATTCTTCAAAAAGATCTTTTAATCTGGCGATCATTGTCAGGAAAATTACGTCTTTTGGCTGAAGCAAGTCCAGATATCTTTTTAAATAATTTAGAGCGTGTAATTAAAGACCGCACTGTAATGGGATTCTTTGAACTTGAACCACACTATTCTGGTCATTCCAATGATTTACATTATTTATTATTTTCTCTTGACGTAATTGCTTGGTTTCCAGAAAATATTATGCGTGTCTCCAAGGCATTGTGTGAACTGATCTTATTGTCACCGGATAAACTTCCTACAACAAATACACCTTTCAATAATTTAAAAAATATCTTTAGAATCTGGTATCCACAAACTAATACGAGTTTAGAAGACAGGAAAAAGATATTAAGCATTTTAGTCCAGAAATATCCTGATATTTCATATACGCTACTATATAGTCTTATTGGACCATTGCATGACACAGCATTTCATACATCTAGACCCAAATGGAGACTTTTTTCAGAATTGAGAGAAATACAGGTCTCACGCAATGAGTTTTATTATATGGAAGGATTTTGCCTGGACCTGATATTATCTATTTCCGGCAATCATAAGACTAGAATTCTGCAACTTATAGATATATTGGATAATATATTTTGGGACAAAATTGATGAGACGCTTTCGGTAATAAAAAGTGGTTTAGACTTTGGGCAAGAAGATAAGAACGAAATTTTTCACGCTTTTAGGAAGTTTCTTTCCAAGCATAGAAGTTATCCGGACGCAGACTGGTCTCTTCCGTCAGAAATATTGGACAAGATTGAAATCATTGCATTGGAATTTGCTTCACAAAACTATTTATTAAATAATATATATCTATTTCAAGAGGATTATCCGAATTTTATTGAAGGTAATGATGTGTCTGATTTTAACGAAATAGATAAAATAATATTGGATAGAAGGCTCGAATTTCTTGAAAAAGTTCTTGGAGAATTTGGTCTGGATAAAATTTTTGAATTAGCCGGACAAACTGAACGGCCGCAATTGTATGGAAATGTTTTAGCTCAGTCAGACAATTTAAATAAAGATATTAAATTGGCCATTTATGAGCTTATGAATTCTGATGATATAAAACTATTGGGCTTTGCGATGGAGTTTATACGTATATCTGAGATCAAAACAGGATTTGAAAGTCAAATTTTTATTTTGAACGGTTTAATTACTTTTGGTCTAACAGATAGAGCAATCGTCAATTTCCTTTCATCTTTAAAAAACAGTATTGCTTTATTTCAGTATGTAACTAAATTAAAAAATAGGGAAGTAGAGAGGCTTTTCTGGAGAAACAAAAGGGGCTTTTTATTTACGGCCGATAAAAAAGAGCTTTTCTACGCATTAAAAAAGCTGTTAAAATACAGGAAATCAATTGTATATCTAAATACATTATCATGGGCCTGTTATAAACATGCTGCATCATTATCTTCAGATGATCTCTTAGGGGCTTTAGAAAAAGTTGAGCTTCTAGGTTTTGATGATGACACTAGGTTTGATCACAATCATTTTGATGTACTTTTAAAACTACTATATACAAGAAATGATTATGATATTTCTAGAGCCGCCAACATAGAGATGAAATTTATGTTTGTATTTTCTAATTCCAGCGTATATTCGACGAAACCTAAAAATTTATATAAATTGATCGCTGAAAATCCCGCTGAATATTTTAGCTTGCTGAAACAGGTATATTTATCGGAAGATGAAGAAGAAAGACAGGCCACTTTAAAACTCTATGAAAATAATCCAAATGGTAAGGAAATGCTACGTGCCGGAAAGAATATTCTGAATTCATTCAATATAATTCCATCGTTAAAAGAGGACGGTAGTTTAGATAGGAGTATTCTGGAAAAATGGATTTTGCATGTGAGAGAACTTGGCCAAAAGCACAACAGATCAAAGATTACTGACGATTGTCTTGGAAAACTATTAGCCAAATACCCGATAAATTTGAAAGAACAGAAAGGATATCCATTTGAAATATGCGATCTTATAGAAGACATTGGTACTGAAGAGATTATTGATTCCTTTAAGGCGCAGATTTTTAATAATCTAGGTTCAACGAGTAGGGGAGTTTTTGATGGAGGGGGAATTGAAAGGTTTAGGGCAAAATTTTTCTACAAATTGTTTGAAGATTGGAAAATTACCCATCCAAAAATTGCTGAAGTTTTTAGACGGTTGCATGCTAACTACCAAATGGAAGCAATACAGGAGGATGATGATGCGCTAATAAGAAGTTTTGAATAAAATAGGAATATCTATGATTATAAAATAAAAGAGTCAGTTAAGGATCAATTATAATGACATTAAAAATCATTCTCCTTTTCATGATAATGAAGCTTTAACGTAAAGACAAAAAAGTAATCGATCCAAAGATAAATTCAAATGCTATGATAAATGTCCAATAGTTATATTTTAACATTGGACATTTATCATTTAATATCTTTATCAAGTAAAAATTCAACAATTCTCCAGGATTTAACCACATTAAAGAAATACAAATTATTTTTTTCATTTTTTATTCATTTGGACTAGTGGATACCCCTTTTTAAATACTCTTAGTATTAAACGGGGTTAATACGAAAACCAATGAATGACCATATAAAAGAAAAATTATTGATACTGGAGCGTATTGAAAATGGTATAGCAAGTGAAAGTGATTTGCTGTGGTATATCAACTGGTGCAACTCACATCAGCCAGAAGACAATATCGAAGTATCTTTACCGGAAGATCAAAAGGAGCTACTATTTAAGAATATAGCGTCTAAAACTTTCAGTAAGCCAATCTATGCACGCAAGGGTATACAAATTTTGTTTTCGATTGTTTTCTTTGTTTTAATATCTTGTTTATGTACCACATATTTATATCAAACGGGGGGAAATATAAATACCAGTAATGATGCGAAGATAGCAACCAGAGACAATCTAAAAGAAGAAAAAGGAGTAGTTCTTATTTTAGAAGATGGTAAGGAGGTTGATTTAAAAAAGCAATCAAATGGGATAATAGGGGAAGATCATAACAATTCTGTTTTAAAAAATAGTGATAGTTCTCTTGTATATAGTTCAGCTGGAACTCATATTGAACCGGTTTTTAATACTTTATCTGTCTCCAGAGGTCATCAATATCAGCTCACGCTTTCAGATGGCACAAAAGTCTGGCTGAATGCATCCACATCACTTCGATTTCCCATTGATTTTAAAGGACAGGGAGAGCGCAGAGTATTTTTAGAAGGAGAAGCCTACTTTGAAGTGTCCAAAAATCCCAATTCACCTTTTATTGTAGTTACAGAAAATCAAGAAGTCAAAGTCCTCGGAACACACTTTAATATAAAAGCTGACAAAGGTAGACCTTCAAGTGAAACAACGCTGCTTGAAGGATCTGTTTTGGTCAATAATGAAGTCAAATTGATCCCGGGGGACCAGTTATCAATAGCTAACGGATCGATAAAAAAGCGAAGGGTAAATGTTCAGGACGTCATAGCCTGGAAAAATGGATATTTTAATTTCGACGGAGAACCTATCAGGGAGATCATGGAAGAAGTTTCAAAGTGGTATGATGTCGAGGTAAACTATACAGGCAGAATGCCAAATGATAAATTAGATGTGACCATTTCCCGAAGAAAGAGTTTAAAGGAAGTGTTAGAACTACTAGAACTTACTGGTCTTATAAAATTTAAAAGTTCAACTGACATGGTAACAGTGTATCCGGTTAAAATGAATTTACATTAGAATAAATATGAAATTACGTTTATTGCAGAGAAATCCGCCATAGTATAAACTTGGTCGGGGAAAATGCGTGAAAGTGTTGCAACCACTTCCACGCAGAGAATTATTTAGATAACCGGCCCATATTGGGCCATCAAATATCCTTAAATTTATGAATTTAAATCAACAAGCACAAGAACTGTGCCGCTGGACTATGCCTTCAAGCGTAAAAAAAGTTGTCCCAGCATTTCTTCTCCTTTTTAGCAGCCAGCTTCATGCCGAAGCCAGTGCTCAGCGGATCTCATTGACTTTAAACAAGAGCTCATTCCGCGAGGCTGTTGAAGCCATAAAAAAACAGAGTGGATACGAACTTGTACTGGTTCAGACCCATCTTCAGGACACACATCCTGTATCGTTGGATATTCACAATCAGAGCTTAACCGCAAGTCTAGATGCGTTGACAAAAGGTCAGCCAATTGATTATGAGATTAGGGGGAATGCCATTGTTTTGCATCGAAAGGAAAACACAGTTGGAAAAAAATCTGCTGAGGGTCAGTCTGAGTTTATCAAAGGCAAAATTACAGACAAGGAAGGTAAATCACTTACTGGTGTTAACGTAAAAGTTAAGGGATCAAATATAGTAAGCCAAACCGATAATAATGGGCTATTTACAATTGAAGGTAAAGATGGTTCTGTTTTGATTATATCTTCTATCGGATATAAAACTATTGAGGTAGTAGGAAGTTCCAAAAATTCGAAGGTATTTACTCTGGACAAAGAGGACAACGCTTTGAGCGAGGTTGTTGTAGTAGGTTATGGAACACAAAAGAGAAAGAGTCTGACCGGTGCCGTGTCGACAGTAAAAATGAGTGATGTGAATAATGCAAATAATACAAATTTCACTCAGGGATTAGCCGGACGGGCTGCCGGTGTCAATGTTGTACAGACGACAGGGCAGCCAGGAGCTGGAGTATCTGTACAGATCAGGAGCAATGCATCGTTTGCCTCAGAAGGTCCACTGTATGTCGTGGACGGCGTTATTGTTAATGATAATGCTGGAGATCCGGAGCCAGGAACTAGATATGGTACTGGCGGGGTGAACCGTTCACCATTGAATTTTATCAATCCAAATGATATAGAAGATATTTCCATCTTAAAAGATGCAAGTGCGACAGCAATTTATGGAGCGCGTGCTGCAGGTGGTGTGGTTTTAATTACCACCAAAAAAGGGAAACAAGGTCAGCCTTCTATTCAGTATGATTTTAGTCATGCGATACAGAATTCTTTAAAGTATTACGATATTTTGGGTACTAAGGATTATATGGAGCAGCGTAATAAAATACTGGAAGAAAAATGGATGCAGGATAATAAAATTGGCGTATATGGAAACGTAGATCCAAATACAGTCGATGCTTTCGTGCCAAAATATACCCAACAAGAGATTGATGAGCAAACCGTGTATCCGAGTGCAATCGATGCCATTATGCGTACAGGCAAGACTCAACAGCACAATTTATCTCTTTCTGGAGCTAATAACAAAACTAACTATTACGCCTCGGGTAATTATTTAGATCAGGTCGGTGTTCTACGTGGGTCAGATTATAAACGTTATTCAGGAAAATTCAATCTAGATCAGGGAATAGGTGAAAAAATCAAAATCGGATTAAATATAATTGCCACTGGATCTAAAGCCAACAATGCGAGCATGGGGGATGGAGCATATGAGAATTCAGGAATGATCGGGGCTGCTTTTTATTATCCGGCAACTATGCCATTTCAGGACGAGGATGGTAATTATCCTATAAACCCGGATTACCAAAATACCCCAAATCCACTATCATTTTTAACCATTACGGACATTACTGAAACCACAAGATACTTGACTTCCGGATTTGCAGAGTGGAAAATTTTGGATGGATTAACAGCAAAAGGAAGTTTTAGTTTTGATAAAAGTAATACAAAGAGAAGTTATTATTTCCCGAGGACATTCTTATATGGCGACCGTGCAGATGGTATGGCAGGAATTTATGATAGAAATGCTTCAACAAAACTTGCCGAATATACTTTAAATTACGCAAAAGATCTTTCAGAAAAAAGCCATCTGACAGCTTTGCTTGGCCATTCATATCAGGTGACGAATAAAGACGGTATGAGTGCGGAAAATGATCATTTTCCAACCGATAATTTTCTCTATTATAATTTGGAGCTCGGTACAGCGCAACGACCATCTGTTAAATCATATAAATCTTCACCATTGATCTGGAAATCTTATTTTGCTAGAGCGGTATATGAATATGATGGAAAATATATTTTGTCAGCCACTATACGGAAAGATGGATCTTCAAATTTTGCATTGAATAAAAAATGGGGTACATTTCCAGGAATATCTGCTGCATGGATCCTTTCAGAAGAGAATTTTATTAAATCAATACCAACCATCAGCTTCCTGAAATTACGGGCTGGATATGGATCGGTTGGAAATTCAGCGATCGGAGGAAGTGCCTTTGCATATTATTCCAACTCATCGCCATATGTTATCGGAGGATCTAATCTTCCGGGAGTAAAACAGACCCAGATTGCAAATCCCAATCTAACTTGGGAAACACAGACCGAGTTGAATATGGGACTTGATTTTGGTCTATTCAAAGGGCGTTTGACAGGTAACTTCGATTATTTTAATCGGGATTTTACAGATCTGTTAACCAAAGTTTCACTTTCAACTGACGCATTAGTAACAACCATGGCAACTAATGCTGGTAAAACAAGAAGTAAAGGGTGGGAAATCAGTTTACAATCTAAAAATATTGTCCATCAGGATGGCTTTAATTGGAGTTCAACTATCAATTTTTCCCATTATAAAAACAGATGGGTTGAACGTTCTGCAGAATCACTTAAGTCACTTGAAAGGTATGTCGATGTGAATGGTAATTTCAATGCTGCATACGGGTATCAGTCAGCGGGAATCTATAATCCGGAAACCATGGAGGCCCCTTCCTGGATGCCGGGAATTCTTCCAGGAGAAATTATTATTAAAGATTTGAACGGATACGATGAAAATGGTAATCTTACAGGAAAACCTGATGGACAGTTATCCACTGCGGATATGGTAGTAATCCATACCAATAGTGATCCAACTGGTAATAAACAGCCTGCTCCAAATTATAGTTTCGGTATGAATAACCAGTTTAGTTATAAGAATTTTGATTTATCAGTTTATGTGTATGGTCTGATTCAGAAAAAGACAAATAGCGATTATGCCAATAATTCCGATGTGTATGCAAAACTTGGCGCTTATGGATGGAATGTATTATCCATTGCAAAAGACCGATGGTCTTACGACAACAATAGTGGTACAATGCCTACTGGCCTGAATGGTACTTATAGCAGCTATGCTAGTAATTCCGACTTTTGGGTAGAAAATGGAAATTTTTTAAGAGTCAGAGACATTACTTTGGGATATAGATTACCGCTTTCTCTTATTCAAAAGCAAAAAATGGTTAAGAATATGCGTGTTTACCTAAATGTTCAAAATCCCTTTATCATTACAAGTTACAAAGGTATTGATCCAGAATTACAGAGTCTGTATGCATATCCTATGACCAAGTCATATACAATCGGAGCAAGTATAGGTTTTTAAAAACAAAACAAATAACATGAAATTCAAAAAAAAATTTATAAAGTTAGCGGCAGCGCTTATAATGGCAGGTATGTTTTCATCCTGTGAAAAATCTTTGGAAGAAATAATTTATGATAAGTTTAGTGAATTAACATTCTATAAAACTGTTGAAGATGCGAAAATGGCTGTTACAGCTGTTTATGCTAGTTTAAACCCGGACGGTTATAGTATCTGGGGCTGTGGCTTGGGCGGAATTGTTCCGCAGTCCAGCTTTACTACGGATGAACTCATTTGTTCATGGGGCTGGTCTGGCTGGCCGATGTTTAACGCGTTAAATCTAACCGAGACATTTCCAAGTGATGCGCTATTTGTATTCTACAATAATCTGATGCCCACAATAAGCAATGCTACGGTAGCAATGGAAAAAATTGCAAATATGCAAATATCTGACACTAATGTTAAAGAAACATACATTGCAGAACTGAAAGCATTACGAGCACATTATTCGTGGATCTTATACAGCTATTATGGTCCAGTTCCGATCCGTTTAGATGCGGCAGCTGCCGCTGATCCCAATGCGGAACCGATCGCCAGACCAACTAAAGATGAAATGGTTGCCCAAATTGAAAAAGACTATAAAGAAGCCCTTGAGGTACTACCTTTAGCTAGCGAACTGGCAAGTTCAGACTACGGGAGATTTACAAAGGATGCTTGTCTAATGGGACTTATTAAACTTTATATGCAGGAGAAACGTTGGAATGATGTTATCACGTATGCGCATCAATTACAACAATTGGGACACTCATTAAAATCCAATTATGCAGATATATTCACCTATGAAAATAATGGCGATCACTCCGAAGTTATTTTTGCCGTGAATACAAGAATGGATGCCTATAGTTCAAATATGTGGTTAGCCCATGCCTTACCAGGAAATTATGCCGACCCTAGCGGGCAGTCATTAACGCAATGGGGGGGCTACAAAATGCCATGGGCGGTGTATGATAAGTTTGATAATAATGATAAGCGCAAGGAGCGTCTTTTGGCTTCTTGGAAAACAAGTGATGGCTCCACATTTGATGCCCGGGCTAACAAATATATCGGTGCAATACCGATGAAGTACGATGTTGACCCAAATGCAACGGGTGAAAAACATGGGGTAAATATTGTTGTATGGCGCTATGCTGATGTATTGCTCAGTCTTGCTGAGGCAATCAATGAGGTTTCCGGACCGACGACAGAAGCATATGAGCTAGTTGATCAGATACGAACCCGCGCAGGCCTTGAAGGGTGGTCCCATGACCTCACACAGGATGAGTTCAGAACGAAATTGAAGGATGAAAGATTGTTTGAATTCTGGTGTGAAGGAGGAATACGCCGTGAGGATCTGATCCGCTGGGGCACTTATGTTGACAGAGCGATTGAAGCAGGATCACAATTCGCCAAACCGGAATTTGTCTTATGGCCTATCCCTAGAAAGGTGATCAATGAAACCAATGGTGTAGTAAAACAAAATCCAGGTTACAATTAATAGAATATCAGTTTAAACTTAAAATTCGGCGGACAGTATCTAAATTTATTGCCCGCCGATATTTTATGATCTCAATTTTAATAATCAAAAAAAAATAAACCACTTAAATTATGAATAACAAAAAGTTAATGATACGGCCAATATTTGCTGCAGGCATTATTTTCGGAGTTATCTCTTGTGCGCAAAAAATTTCTTACGACTCTACTTCTGCTTCTGAGTCACAGACTTCAAAAAAAATGACCATAGGAACAGTGCATAGTTTTGATGGCATAGCTACCGGAACCCAGGAAATAGATCCTTTGAGAAATCCTGAAAGGGGATTTAGGAGTGAGTTTTTCATTTATGCTAGCAATAGGCATGGGGTATTTAATGGACTGGATTATACAAGCGGTTTAGGCAATGCTGTCACAGCCTATCCAATCGCCAATATGCCTTCTGGTGCGGCTAGCGATAGTTTGACCCTGGTCCAATTTTACGTCTATCTTACACAAGAAGCACAAACGGATCTGAGTAGCACCACACTTGCCAATCTTCAGTATTATTTTGACGAATTAAAGAATTCCCATATTAAAACATTGCTACGTTTTTCCTATGATGGTTCTCCTTTGACAACAACAAAAATACCGTATACAGTTCAGAATATCCAGCGTCACCTTCAACAGTTAACACCCACATTTACTGCAAACAAGGGACAGATCCCCGTGGTACAGGCTGGTTTTGTTGGAGACTGGGGTGAATGGGGACCATCATATTACAGTCATGCAAATTACGCCGATGGTACTTCCGTAATTTTCAAATCTATCTTGAACGCATTTAACAATGAACGTCAGGTGATGGCAAGGTATCCCAAATTAAAGAATAATGCTCTTTCGGGCAGTGTTAGTTCACTGCCATTTACGACTGCAGATTATAATAAAGTAGCATTTAATAATGATTTCTTTACTACAGGGCTTCAGGCACCCGAGTCAGACTTTCCGATCGGATCTACAAGCTATACACAGATTAAAAATGAAAATTCCGCAGGATTGTGGATGGATGGTGAAATCCCATATTATTCATCGGGAACAGGACTTTACGATTTTAACAAAGCCATGAATCCAATGACGGTATTAAGGGTGCTCAGTGAACATCGTTATACTTCTTTTAGTATGCGTGATCAACTGAATGGAGGAAGTAAAAATAACTTGCAGATTTTTAGAAACACCCAGGTATCCCTTTCAGATATCGTGAATTCCGGATATAGCAGTATTCCCCGTGATACAGCATATTTTACAAACACTTCAGGACAGACAATCACAAGGTCATATTATGATTTCATCCGTGATCATTTAGGATATCGCTTCCAGATAAAAAACGCTACTTACGCAGAAAACGCCACAAAAGGAGGGAACTTTAATCTTCAATTGAATTTGACCAATAAAGGCTTTTCAAATCTGATCAATTCCCGGAATCTATACCTTGCACTAATAGACCAGAACAATGTAGTTAGCACAATCTCATTACAAGAAGATGCAAAAAATTGGAATGTGTCTTCAGTTACGAATTCTTATCAACTGACCAAACAGATTGTTATTCCAAGCACACTGGCTTCAGGTCAATACAAAATTGGGCTATGGTTACCTGACCCACAGGCTACTTTGATGTATGACGCAGATTATGCGATAAGATTTGCAAATAGAGGAATGACACACTGGCGTGATAGTCAATCCAAGTATCTGATCAATGTTTTGGGAACAATATCAATTCAATAGACGGTGAGCCTCAAAACTCAATACTAGTAAAAGAAAAGTAAAAAGGGCGCTCATATTTGGAGCGCCCTAAAACAATATACAAAGTAAAAAAACGATAATCTCTACCGTAATTTATGCATTACAAACATCTATAATATTTTTGAACTAATACTATTCAGAATTCTAAATTCGCTTTGGAAAATTATCTAAAATAATCAGCGTTCATCGTATAATTATAGAGTAAGTACAATTTTGAACAATTACAAGCCATTGACGAATGAAAGTGTATATTTAATAAGGGCTTCTATTTCAAAATTATTTGTTCATTATGCTTTTATCTATATATGGGTTTTATGATTTCTATTAAAACTTGTCCCCAAGGGTAATACGAAGTCTGTTAAGGGCATTCATAAGTGAGATACTTGCTGTAAGCTCCACCAATTCCCGTGTTGAAAAATGCTGTTCCATTTCATGTTTGATATCATCAATATCTTCTGAAATGAAAGTTACAGCATCAGTCCACTTCAAAACAAGTTCCTGTTTAGTTTCAAAAGCAACAGAATGTTTATAACCTGGAATTTTGTCAATCAATTTCTGACTTATTCCCATTTTTCGTAGTTCTTCGGAATGGAAGCTACAACAATAAGCACAACTGTTAAGTTGTGAAGTCCTTAATTCTGCCAAGGCTACTAATTTATTGTCAATACCAGACTGTCTGATACTTGAATGTGATTGATATAGACAACCAATGGTTTCCTTTGCTATTTCTTTGTAATCCATATTTCTTTGTTTTAAATGACCATACAAAGTTATTGTCCTGCTATTTCAAAATACCGTAGCTCAAAAGGAAAAAACGGTATCTTAATTGGATATTTCATTTTTGTACTTTTGTCTTATGGAGCAGATACATGATACCTTTGCTATTGAAATAGCGGATTATAGTGAATGGAAAGAGAGAAATAGAAAGAACAACTTCTTTGAGTTGGTTTATATTTTGGACGGCAGAGGATTTCATAGTGTAAACCATATCGTTTATCCGTATAGAGAAAACGGTATTTTTCTTCTACCGGCTGCACGTTGTCATATGTATATTATTAAAAAGAAAACACGTTTTTTATTTCTACGCTTTACCGGAAGCTACTTTATGTCAAACCCGAACTCTTCCGTAGATTACAGTAAATGGTTCAATTCGTTGAATTTCATTATTGGAAATCACGATTATTTATCAGGAGAGTTGATCGATGTCCCTGAAGACAGATTACAGATGAAAAGATTATTGGACATCATCCTCTATGAGTACCAGAGAAAAGAAGGTTACAGCAGCTTTATCATTCAGAACACTTTGGTCTCCTTGATTGCAATAATTAGTAGAAACATACAAGACAAGAAATTTAGGAAACATCATTTTAGTGACAAAAAAATTGCTGATATTCTGAATTTTATAGATTTTAATATTCTTGAACCCGATAAATTAACGGTTAATTATCTCTCACAAAATTTCAATATAGCTGAAAACTACTTTAGTGAGTATTTTAAAAGAAATACATCCGAAAAGTTTCAAGATTACTTGATGTACTCTAAACTGCGAATAGCAGGGTCAAGAGCCAAATTTACAGCTGCTTCTTTTAAAGAGATTGCTTCTGAACTTGGTTTTACCGATAGCAGCCATTTGAACAGAATGATGAAAAAATATACTGGAAAAGGGATGAGGGAAACAAGAAAAGAAATACAGGACTAATACTATTATTTTGGAGATATAAGTTTGTGTCAAATTTATCTACAGTATTTTTATCAAAGCAATATTAACCTAATCGTATCTTATTTTAAAGTAGAAAACCATATGATCGAATAGTTTTTTTTACGGCGTTATTATTATGATCCTTCAACTAAACGCATACTTGGAGGACAGTTTAAGGATATTATTTCAGAAGATACAGTTAAATGTTTCTTTTGGGAAATTACCACAGAGATGAAGATATCAACAAAAGACCTCTTTCTAAATTGACAAAAGATATTGCCAAGGCAATAGGATTAATTGACTGAATTATAAGGGCTGTCCGTCAATAGCCCTTATAATTTATATTTGAATAGTTTAAAAATACAGCATAGTGTTATTCTATATGTTTTTAGTGAAAATAAATTCAATTGTACTTCGGTAATGTGGATGGTAAGATGGCAGATATGTAATAATCCCCAAATCCATCAGTTCTTTTAAGTACTTATGGTAGGTGGGAATTGAATTTATATGGGATTTTAACATTAATTTCCGCCTGCTTACCGAAACCAAAGTCGAATTATTCTGTTCTATTGCCAGTACAATTATCCCTGTGATCAAAGCCAAATGATACACATTTAATCGCTCATCATTAATTATATAGTAGAGGATCTGTAGCCAGCGTGTGCTATTTATTGTTGTCTTCAAAGATTTTCTTTATATCGTCAAAATTATAATAGTAGGAGCCAAGCACTTTCTTAAATCTAATTTTTCCTGTTATTCTTAAATTCTGTAAGGTGGCTGGCGATATATTCATCCGTATACGTATAGATTTACTTCTAAGCCAGCCAAATTTCTCTTCAACATCTTTTCCATCTTTAGTATCTGAATATATTTTTTCAATTTCAGATAGAAGGGATTTTTTGAATAGTTCAAGGTCACTTTTTGTAATTTGTTCCATGAATAAGTGTTTTAATGATAAAATATTAAATTGAATTAAGTTTAGAATAAATGCTCGGAAAATATTTTTTTGCCATTCAATAGCACATTTTTATAAGACAGTACTTTAAAAACTCGGGAAAAATTTGTTTAATTAAATAGTTTCTAGCAATTGATTGTCACATAGATATCCTTATTTTTTCTCTTGTAATTTCTTATTAAGTATATTTAGGGACTTAATACCAAAATTTTATGAATCCATTTTTTGATATCTCTAATGAGAATAACCACTGTATTAATAAATTTCAGTTAAAGAATCTCGGACCAACTATGATTATGGCTTCTATTATTGGGCGAAATGGTGGTTTCTCTGATTATTATAGAGAAACAACTGAGGGTGATTATGATTTATTTTTTGCAGACACTATTTTTAAATGGCAACCAATTTACGAGCTTGAGGACTTGTTGGATTATCATTATCAATATTATACCAATAATAATTTGGGCAGAGGTGATAAGTTTTTGAAACATTTAAAATTTATTGTCATTCCAATTTTAGAAGGACGCGATAATAGTAAAGTCCCTATTGATTTAATTGAAGATTGGTTAAAAAGCAAACAGCAATTTACGGATGCACCTATCGTGAATAATATAATAAACATACGTGACATAAATGCTCCGGTTCAATTACAGCAGAATTCAAATCAATCAGTTCAAAAACAACAACATTTAGATTCGGAGGGAAAGTCGATTCTTAAAGCTTTTGAACTTATAAAATTAGATATTCAAAAACTTGAACAGCATATTAAGTCAGATTTTTCAATGGAAATGACTTATGCTACAGCACAAATAAATAAAGATCGGGATGTAGGCCCTCAATTAAAAAATATCGGAAAAATGATGCAAGAGATTGGCATGGGAGTTTTTACGAATCTTGCAGCCGCACCAATATTTGAGTATATAAAACCTTATTTAGGTCTTTAATATAACCTATTTTAACCAATGGAGCGAGCAATAAAAATTGCATATGACCATATGCAAGGTAAGAGGATCAATTTTACAGAGACCGAGATAAATAGAAATGCCGGTTATGAATTACGCAGAGGATATAGCCAAGAACTTTCAAGATTTTCATGCGTGGAATGTGGACAGTATCTCATACCATTACCTAGTAAAAATAAAAATATTTATTTCCGTCATTTTCCAAATTCTGAAGATTGCATACTGAAACAGACTAACCTAAAAGAAGAAATAATAGATGGATATCGGGATACTGCATTTTATGGAGAAAGTCCTAGACATTATGAACTAAAGAATAAGATCGGTGAACTTCTTTTTTTACAAGATGGTGTAGAGCCTGATTCAATAGATATTGATCAGAATTATGTTCTGGGCGAAATGGGTAAAAGGAGGAGGCCAGATGTGTATTGTATCTATAATAACAAAAAGGTGGCATTTGAAATCCAGCTTTCTTCTCTTTCTTTGCATTACATTTTGCATAGGAAGGAGTTTTATCGAGATAATGGTATTTACTTAATATGGATTGTTGATCTTATGAATTCTCCAAAGATCCTAAAAAATTTTCAGTTAGATATAAAATATATCTGGGACCACCATAACTTATTCCGATTGGATGAATCAAGTAAATCAAATCTCTTTTTGGATTGCAATTACAAACAATCTTTTATTGTAGATAATAACGAAGTGCATCAAAAATGGATGCATAAGAAGATAACATTATCTGATCTATTGTTCGATGAAAAGGATTTTTCTTGTTATTATCTTAATTATTTTGAGGATTATTCAAAGAAAGTTGGCCAACTATCAGCAATAAAACTTCAAATTGCTGAAGAAAAATATAAACAGCAAGTAGACAAACATAAGAAAGAAATAGATTCCCAAGTTGAAACTTTAGTAAGGCAGATTAAGAAATACCGGGAGCAAGACTATGGTTTTTACTCCATATTTGCGAAAGTCAATAATTTTAACAATGAGCAAATTGAAGCATTGAACAACAAAATTAAATTAGACAATTTCAGCAAGGAGGGAATTCCTTATTTTCTAAAATTCATTAGAGATTATATTCCAAAAGAATCTGAGAGTAATATGACTATAGTCGAGTTTCTGATAACCTGTATTAATATAAGATTTGATATTAATCTTAAAGATAAATATGGGAACGGCATAATTCAATATCTTTACAAGAACCCGTATATCGCTTCGGACCTTTATAAATATAAACCTCATTTATTTGAGAGAAAATATAAACTTACCCAAATGGATGAAGAATTTTTAGGAACATTACCCAAGATACACGATATAACAGAATATTTGGAGCTAAGGTATTATGAAGCTTGCAGCACATTAGAGGAAAGAAAATCAGTTCGCAAGATGCTCGGATTTCTATATTTTACAGAGTCCTGCAAAAGGGGGATAATAATAAATAGCAAGGTACCAAGCTGGGTGACATATCTTTGCAACGTAATGTCAGGATACAAAGCTTACTGGAAATATATTATTATAGTTCTTCAGAAGACAGAAATAGGTGAAATCATAAAGAAAGTTGACAAAAAGGGTACTATACGTAAAAAGATCAAAGAGTATGACCTTAAACAGGTTTCGTGTAGTACGGAAACTTATTCTGCTTTAGTAAAAATTTACCCTGAGTTTTTTATCTGATTGCTTCTTAACAAAAATTACTGGCATAATATCATATCCCTTACAATAAAACAGGTTTATTGTAAGGGATATATAAGTTTAGAGGTACTATTTTCTAGTAGCAATAAGGTTATAGGTTATTCCTATGAAGAAGCTAGATTTAATCTTTTCGAATGTTGGCACTGTGGATATATCAGATGGAAGATAAGGACCATTGGAATCCGACTGAACAGAGCCTGAGAATTGCTTGACTTTTGCCCATGCAACTCCAGTTGACACACCCATCATTTTTTCTTTACCTAGTAATGCACTTATTCCAAACATATATCTAGTTTTTCCGTCGAATGGAGATACAGCAATACCCAGTCCCGGCCCTAGACGTGTAAATGCACTGAACTTATAATAAACATGAGCAAACGCTCCAATTGCAATATCATAATTTGATTTATCTTCCTTTAATATCGCCTGGTTACCATCAGCTCTTTTCTTTAAATAATAAGATTCATCATTCAAATTATTATTGAAAAAGAAACCTGTGGAAAAACTTAAACCCCAGCCCCCTCTATTATAAAATGTTTTATTTTCATTAAAGAGAGTATCTTTTGTATATTGATCAATCAATATAACTCTAATTTCCGAAAGGTCCTTTTGAGGTTCAAATTTCTTAGACAGAAGGTAATTCTTTGTATTACCCGGTTTTTGAGATTCCATAATATATGAGGCATAATCTAAGTAATTTGTTGTTTTAAGTTTGGAAGCACAAAATTGACTTAATGCTAGTAATTCTGCATCAGAAGGATCTGGAGAAGTATTTTTATCTAAAAGTGCAGACAAATAGTTCACTGAAGAACTTATAAAATTTATATCCAAAGCAACTGATTCATTTAATTTGTTTATAGGTGATTTAAATATATCACAAGCTTCAACAGCTGCTTCAGCTGCAAGGGTAGTTCTTGGGACCGAATCAGTATTTTTATGCAGTTTATCAGCAATGTCCTTAATTAAATTTAGATTTTGGATTTTTTTTAGTAATAAATTTCTAAAAGATGAATCAGGTGTGGTTTTGGATAAAAATGAATTTGCAAAATCAATAGGCGGTAAAGATGAAGGTAAAAATAAAATATTTTTAAATGCTTCGGGTTGGGGACTAAGTAATTGAAATGATTTAGCTTCAACTTTTAAACTGTGGTGGGCTGGATTTACACCGACTAATTTTATTATATAATTCTTTTTTTTACTTAACTCAAAAGACTCTAATTTAATAAGTTCTGATTTTCGAATTAGAGTAATCGTATCCACAATTTTTTCCTTGTTTTTTTGAGCAAAAAGAAAATTACTCGATAAAATACTGAAAAGAAGTACTATACCTCTTTTCATAAAAAGTTTAATATTTGGTTTCATGGCTTAATAGATTAATACCTTAAATATAATAATTAGTAATTTCTTAATACTATACCTAATTATTAAAAATCCAGTAATAATCTTAATACTGCATATAATCATAAACATGTTGACTAGGAATTACTAAGTCATTTTATATATTATTCCACTAATATTTAAATAGTAACATCTACAAATGGCAATAAGGTATTAAAATTTGAGCTTTTTCAATATCAAATATTGTGCATATAATTAATATTAAATAGCTTACCTATTAATAATCAATTTATTTTATGTCATGAGGAATTTTCTACATTTTGTAATCAGCTGTTTATTATGTGGTTTGATTGATTTTGTCGGGATCAATGGGTACTATTGGTTGTATTTCATCCTTTACGGATTAATTTGAATTATCTTTTTTTGGCGAGTTGATGTTAGACAAAAGAGAGTTATAAAACGTCGTGAGCGTGATGAAATGCTGGATGCTTGGCTTCGTTCCCAACAAAAGGATAATTAAGGTCAATTTATGGAAAAAGTAAATCTGCCGAGTGAAATCATATTACAATTTACGATTACTAAAATTTGATCAGGATCATATTTCACGGGAATAAGTTTTCTTTATTTATAAAATTTCCAAGCGAATAGATAATTTTCCAAATTCTTTTAAGTAGCCTAAGCGAAAATAAATCGTTAGTTTTACTTAAATATTTATTGCTTTAGAATTGAGACATTCTCTTAAGTGATAAATCGCCAAATTATGTTCTTAACTTCCAGCTAGGTAAAAGTTTGAGAATCTATTATTATAACTAAACCAATCAACTAAAGGGTAAAAAGCGTTGTCGTTTTGGATATGAAAACTATAACAGAAAAGCAGGACAATATTGATATTGATTCGCAGCCTATAGGGTATATAGGGTTCCATTATACTGCAGATGAAATATCAAAGTATATAGAATCCTGTGGAATATTCAGTTTGCTTTTTAAATGCGGAAAAATAATACACTTTACTCCAAAGGACAAAGTAGCTTTTAAAGATTGGCTTTACTCACATAAAATAGAGAATATAAAGGACAAGTGAAAATGCATAAACAGTAATAGATATAAATAGTTATTGTTAAAAAATTAAAGGAATTTAATATATGAATATATACCAGCTTGACGTTCGACCTCGACATAGAAGATATGTGTTTTTAGTGGGTTCTACTATTGAATATGATAACCTTTATTGGCTGATCCTTAAAAACAGTCTTTTTGGGGCGGTAGATACAATCCGATTATTCCTGTGGAAAATGGTATAATATCTGAAGGATACAAGGAGATTCTTAAATATTATGATCCTGATATTGTTTTCTACGATCAAAATGTAGACCCTCAAATGATCAAGGATCTAGGTTTTTTTAATCCGGAGCAATACTGTCTACTTGATTACTCCAAAATCAATCAGGAATTAACTGGGGTAAATGTATATCATTTACTATCAAAGTTTCCAAATAACCGTAAGGTTATGCATTTAAGTGAGGATTGGCCAGAACCCGTAAAATCTGCAAGCTTTTATGAACTTAATTTTGGATTAAACCAGAATATCTATTATGAAGAAGTCCACCTGAGCAGCCAGCATGCTCAGCTATTTCTTTCAAAGGCTGATTTAGCCAATTTAAGCCAGATTATTGTTGAGAACAAACCAATTAATATGGCTTCTCTTTGTAGATTCATATAAGACTCCAGGATATCACATTTTCTTATAATGTACCCTTAAAATCATCGGTATTTAAATCCTTAAGGATATATGGAAATATTGACAATGTTGGTATTATCTGGAAATCTACGAAGTATAAGATTGATCCAGATTATCCTTCATCGGATTTTCCACCAGTAAGAATTTAATCCGTTGGCATGAATTTTAATTTATGATCATTATGAAAATAAAATACATCTATTTGATTTTAATTTTGTTTTTTAATTTTTCCTGCACAAAGGATTGGTTAGAAATCAAAACAAATAAACAGGTGGTAGTACCTACCACACTTTCTGATCTTGAAGCCTTGCTCAATAATGCTAGGGTAATGAATACTTCTGTGCCAGTTATAGGTGAAATATCAAGCGACGATTATTATATCAGAGATAATTTATTTGTGGGAATAAAAAATATTTGGGAGAAAAACACCTATTTATGGAATGAAACAATATTCACAGACCAAACTATCTCAGGAGTATCGGGTGACTGGTGCTACCCTTATAATCGAATTTATTATTCAAATGTTATCCTTGGGGCTTTAGAGAAAGTGGACAGTAGAACCTGATGCTGATATTAAGAAAGGAGAAGATATAAAAGGTATGGCATCCATCGCGATTTTGCGTTGTATCATCTTGCACAAATATTTTGTAAGCCTTATATCGTTAATGGGTCTAACGAATCTTTATTGGGCCTGCCACTTCGTTTAAACACTAATCTTGAAGTTAAACTAACTAGATCAAGTTTAAGCGAAACATATGGACAAATTTTAAAAGATTTATTGGAAGCGGAAGAATTATTACCCGATACTTCAATTTCGGATAGATTTCCGTCCAAAGCAGCAAATGAAGGATTACTTGCACGGATTTTCCTTATCCAAGGAAATTATGATCAGGCGTATGAATATTCTACGAAGGCTTTACAGAAAGAAGCTAAGCTTATGGACTATAAAGAATCGGACTATACTTTGTCTTATCCCTTTAGTAGATATAGCAAAGAAGTAATCTTTCAAAATACGATGTCTACTTGTGAAATCTTTAATAGTTTATACGAAATTGATTCAAACTTATATTTATCCTATAAAAATGGTGATTTACGTAAACAATTATATTTTAGCACCAATAATTCAAGAATAACCTTTAGAGGTTCGTACGATGGTACAGCTACATTTTCTGGGGGTATAGCTACTGATGAGCTTTACTTAATTAAGGCAGAAACAGAAGCTAGATTAGGTAAAACTATGGAAGCTAGGGAAACTCTCCTGTATCTTTTAACAAACCGATTTAGTTCGTCTGAATTAGCCGAGGCTTCATTGTAAGATAATGACATTCTTCAAATTATATTACAGGAACGCAGAAAAGAACTTGTATTTAGGGGATCTAGGTGGCAAGATCTCAGAAGGCTTAATCAATTTGAAGGTTTTAAAACAGTGTTAAGGAGAAATGTTGATGGAACCTTAATATATCTTCAACCAATGGAAAAAAAAGTATACGCTTCCTATACCAGATTTTGTTGTAGCCGAAAATAATTTGGTACAGAACTCCCGATAAGATAGATAATGAGTCTGCAATAATTGCAGACTCATTTAGTTTAAGGATTTCTGAAAGAATGATTCAAAGTAGGTGTTGCACCAGTAGTTGCATTGATCTCATACCAAGAACTAGATTGATTTTTTGGTGTATTAAAAGCAAAGGTTACTGCTGATATACCTATTGCAATAAACTGTAAAAAGAGTTTTTTACCATTCATGTTTTGGTCTTTTTTTAAATCAAAAAAAGGTTACCTTAAAAAACTTTAATATATAAATTGAATTATTACGTCATTTGGCAGACGGATGGCCCTCAACAAAATTTTCCCTAATATTTTGTTTCGAATGTAATTTTAAATGTATTAGAAAAGCAAATGTGTTTATTACAATAAAAACAAGGTTTATAAATAGTTGCTGTATCCAACTCGTCCCTTGAATTATTGCTGCGCATTCACATGGTATTTCGCCATATAGGCCTAATAAGCCAATAATTATGTAAGCTGAGAAAGTAGTTAGCAAAAACAATGAAGATATAAGACCAAATTTCCTCGATAGCTCATGAGTTAACAAAAGTCCTATCATCAATTCGGCGGTAGGTACTAAATTAGTTAATAGATTTGCAAAGAATTGAGAAATAGGCTGACGTAACATACTTTCGTTAAATTCCTTACTATTAATCATGTGATGAATACCTGTTGGCAACCATAAGATCAATAATGAAACTACGGCAATTAAATATGCGATATTATATATTTTGTCAGTTCTAAAGTGCTTGTTCATAATTTTCTAACTTTTGGATATTACTAAGGAATAAAAACTTCTTTTGAAAAATTGCTTAAATAAACTGAGCTTAATTAATGGGTCTTTATGATTTTACCTTATATTTTTAATAATTCTTGTTAAAACTACAGCATGGAACTATCGCTTTTAATTCAAAAAGTATCTTAAATTAGAAATCGGAGTGTAGTATTATGGATGAATATTATAATTCAACGCTTTTTCGCTAGGTATCGTGTAGCAGATTGGACCGTCGTTCTGGAGACACCCAGTAGATCGGCTATTTCCTGTTGACGGATACCGTGGAAAACGAAAGGTAATTCTTCTGCAAAAACCCGACATTGATCAAATGGAAACTTTTGAAGATTCACTTTCCTCATTGCCAGTAACTGTTTTTTCTTTTTATTGGATAGTACACTAATTAAAGTGTCAATGTTCCTGGAATCTACCCTGAATTCCAAAATTGGACGATAGGAAATGACCAATACCTCGGTATTTGGATGTAAAACAACTAATTCCCTTTACTCGGCGTGTCAGAGTAAAGATGGTTTGTGGTCATTAA